>Ga0206872_10012_pt1 | contig 81636 bp, 85 predicted proteins | sample Alteio_BWOrgCont_34_FD_152906 | JGI IMG/M metagenome (GOLD analysis project Ga0206872, IMG submission 152906) | Enriched cells from forest soil in Barre Woods Harvard Forest LTER site, Petersham, Massachusetts, United States -... | ecosystem: Environmental > Terrestrial > Soil > Temperate forest >... | reverse complement strand
CACCGTATAGAGAATTAGGCCATCACGGGCACATCTGTTGGCAAACTCACGGTAGAGCGTGCTCCTCGACAGATAACCGCAGGGATTAAAAACTGTGGTGAGAGCGTAAAGTTCGTCCATTAAAACAACTCAGATACAAGTGACTGGAAGATAATCGCTGGCTTCGGGCGTTTCATTGCGCGCGGTGCTAGCGATCTGGGTGAACGCTCGCCCACCCGCAGACTAACCCAGCTTCACGCAAAGCGCACGAAAATGTGGGCATTAGCGGGGCAGTTTTATGGCTTTATCAGAGGGTATGGGCTAGGAGGGACTTGAACCCCCACTCCTTGCGGAACCAGAACCTAAATCTGGCGCGTCTGCCATTTCGCCACTAGCCCTTTGAGTGAACGTCCACTTTACAAGGCATTTTCCGTAAGGCAAGAAGGCTCGGCGGCAAGGACGAGGGCCATTTGGGTTTGTCACAGGTGGACGATTGAGTTGAACTTCCCGGTAACAACCTGAATCTCATCTTGGATAGCATTCTGCAAATCATCGAGTACGTCGTTTTGTTCGCCTATATCGTTCTGGCGTCCATGGGTTGGGGTGCGCTGTGCTGCGAACGAATGAAATTGCCCGCTCGCTTTTTATTCATGCTCGGCTTTGGCGTTCTGGCGTTCTTGGCCTACCTAGCTTCCTTCGTGTTTTTGCTGAATGCAGTGGTGGGCCGAATAGCGTGCGGCTTGGTGGGTCTGGCAAGCCTTGGCGTAACGGCGCGTCAATGGACGCATCCGGGGGCGAAGGCAAGCATGCTGCAGGTCGATGTCTGGCTGCCGATTCTCCTCCTTTTCTTCTACACCGCATCCTGCCTGCTGGTACTACTCCTGCATGGTGGCGATCCCAGCCACGCGGTTTCCCACCAACTGCCTCCGGACAACATTCTGCCCCGAATGCTGGCCGATCGTCTCTGGAACGGCGCCTCGGTGAATCCGTTCTACGAAGACTGGCTCAGCAGCGACCGGCCTCCCCTGCAAGCCGCGCTGTACCTGCTCTGTCGGCCTTTTGAATTTTTAAAGTTCAAGACCGAGGATATTTATCCGATCACTTCGATATTATTTCAGACGACATGGCTTCCGGCGCTTTATCTTCTCGCCCGAGGCCTCCATTTTTCCCGGTTTGCCATGGGCTTCATGTTGGTTTGGTTTGCGGGCAGCGGTTTTTTCCTGGTCCATTCCATTTACACCTGGCCGAAACTCCTTTCCGCCTCGTTGTTTTTGGGCGGATTATCGATCCTGCTTTTTTGCGCAAAAAATCTGCCGAAAAAATATCCTGCGGCCTTACTGGGACTGAGTTTGCTTTGGGCCCTGTCGTTGCTTTCGCATGGAGGCATTCTCTTCTCCTTTTTGGCGGTGCCGCTTCTGCCATCGGCCTGGCGTTTGGCTGCAGCCCAGCCACGGGCGATCCTTGGTGCGCTCGCGGTTTTCATCCTGATGAGTCTTCCCTGGGCGGCTTACCAGAAGTTCTACGATCCCCCGGGGAATCGGCTGATCAAATGGCATCTGGGTGGAGCAATTCCGATCGACTCCCGCAGTAGCGGGGAAACCTTGCGGGACTCATACGGGACTCTGACTTTCCACCAATGGTTGCAAAATCGCCGAGGCAATTTGCAGGTCTCCCTGTTTTTGGACAGACCGCAGGCGGACACTTTTCAGTCGGTGGCTGGGCTGCAATATTATCTGACCAGCGAAGGGTTTTTCCGAATCACCGCTGTTCTTGGTTTATTGAACATCGGGTTCGTTGTGCTGGTCGCCAGTTGTTTGATGAAGAAGCATCGTGGGCCGCCCGATGGTTCCGCATGCGGTGAACTTCTCCTGATGAACATCGGTTGCTACCTGATCTGGATCGTCCTGATGTTCCGGCCGGATAGCGCCATCGTCCATCAGGGTAGTTATGCGATGATCATCTTATTCATGATGATCGCGGCGCTGGGGATCACGAAATTGCCCCCGTGGATAAGTCTTTCTCTGCTCGCCTGCCAGTGGACGTTTTTCACCTTTGCTTATCTTTATTACTTTCCCGTGCCGGTGATCATGGATGCGACAGGATTTATCAATCAGGGCCTTTATTGGATTCTCACGCTGCTTTTCTCCCTTAGTGTGTGGGCATTTCTGCCGCGAACTTCAAACGATTAAGAGAATTGCCAGCTGGGCGTGGATAAGCGATGTTGGCAACCCATGTCCAAAACTGAGACTCCTGAATATCTGGTGATTTCCGCTTCGTTGCGTTCGGCAAGCCTGAGCCGTGTGATGGCGCAGACCGTATGCGAAGCTTACGCGAAGCTCGGCGTGTCGCATCAATTGGTTGATCTGCGCGAATACGTGTTGCCGCTTTGCGACGGCGAGACGGCTTACGGGCATCCGCATGTCGTGCCGCTCACTGGGCTGATCAAGGCCGCGCGGGTGATCATCATCGCGACGCCTATTTACAATTACGATGCCAACGCAGCGGTAAAGAACCTGGTCGAACTGACTGGCAAGGCATGGGAGAACAAAACGGTCGGCTTCCTTTGCGCGGCGGGTGGGGCATCGAGCTACATGTCGGTCATGGGCCTGGCCAACAGCTTGATGCTCGATTTTCGATGCCTGATCATCCCGCGTTTTGTCTACGCCAAGGGCGACGATTTTATCGAGAAAAAGCATCCGGCTCCCGGCCTGGCCGAGCGATTGACCGCATTGGCGGAGGCGTCGGTCAAGATCCGCAATGCCGCATAGGCGATTTAGATGTCCACGCCCCTTAATTAGGGGTAGCATGGAACATGGCCAAAACATCCATCCATCGTTTGGTCTTCCACAAGGATCGTTACCTCAAGCTTGGCGACGCGGTGCCGAGCGGGACCAAGGATGACGCGGGCGTGCGCCTTCCCTTCGGCGGTCGTTGCATGGTCGACAGCATCTATCACAACGAAGTCGCTGGTCAGTTCGTCGTCTCCATCAGTCATTATCCGGAAATCAAGGTTTAGAGGCTTTTGAGGAATCGGTTCACCTCGTCGTGATTTCCCATGAAGTGGAAGTAGAGTGAGTCAGGTTCCTGGGTGAAAACAAGTCGTTGTCGCAGGTTGAGTCGACACTCATAGACGCCGGATCTTAAAGCGCGTAAGCCCGTGCCGCCATGCAAATGGGGGTGGCCAAAACTCGCGCGCACCTTTTCGATAAGTTCGCCGATCAGGCGCCGCTGGTCTTTATCAAACGCCCGCAACTGCGCGAGCAGTCCTGGATCAATTTCAATCTTTAAGGAGTGCTTCGATGTCGCCGGTGAAGATTTTGGATTTTCCGGCTTTGCGGGCTTTTTTGGCTTTGGCATGAAGTTTTTTGGCAACAACTTTCATTTGTGTGGCAGTGAGACCATATTCCCGCTCGGCGTAATCACGGGAAAGAATTTCGACAGGACGCAGCGCCACAACCTGCCCTCCGACCACGATGCCAATGTCGTCGCCTTTCAAGGCGCGGCGCAGCACGGAAGAAAGATTTACCCGGGCTTGGGTCGGAGTGATCGTAGTCATGCTCTTAAATAAGACGCAAAAGCGAGCAGAGTCAAGTTTACGTCAATTCGAAACCATATTTTGAAATAACCGCAAGCACCTGCGGACCTATATTTGAGCGTATGGTCTGATGTTTTCCCACCATTCATGAGGAGCCATAATTCGCAAAGGAATAAGTTTTAGCTCTTCGCGAAACTTCAACAACGTCTTCCAATCGCGAGTACAAAACGAATCACACCGTGCCTTAAGGGCGTCGGTTAATAATTTTCTGTCTTGCTCATCCGGCAATATGGATAGCAGCTTCCTCGTAGTAACGGGATGGGGCAGTTCAAGACCCCGAAGATCTTCTAAGCCACCCTGATAATCGACGATTTCCTGTCCCCAATTTATTAAACCTTGCAGTTTGTCCGCGTCTCTAGTTTGAGATAATTCATCTAGAGTTGTGATAGAAATGACAATCTGCCAGTGCATCCTTCCGCCAATCATCCATATATTGCGAAGCGCATAGATATCGCGTCCAACACGCGATTTGATACCGATGGGCATATCGACATTCTCATGAATATGGACACTGTGCTCCAAGATAAAATTCACCACGTTGGTATCTAAAAATATCTTCTTGGGTATTCCGTCCATATGGCCTCTTGGACTACAACTCAAATCTTCTTCGCGGGCTTGCGGACGCCTTTGTTTTTTGGATAGGCGGCGGGGTTGCGCTTGGGCTCAATTTTGTCGAGACCGGCTTGGGTTTTGAGTTCCATGATCTGGTCGCGGAGGAGCGCGGCTTTCTCGTAGTGCATGGAGGCGGAGGCGGCGAGCATTTCGGATTCGAGTTCCTGGAGGACTTGCATGACGTCCATGTCGGGCGTCCCTTCGCCGACGACATTGGCCGCGATTTGGCGGCCCTTGAGGACGTTGCCCAGACTTTCCTGCACGGCCCGGACGACGGAGCGCGGCGTGATGCCATGCTCCGTATTATAAGCGACCTGCTTTTCGCGCCGTATCTTGCTGATCGCGATGAGTGCCTTGATGGAATCGGTGATTTTGTCCGCGTAAAGAATGACAAGGCCGTTGAGGTGACGCGCCGCGCGGCCCGCCGTCTGGATGAGCGATGTTTGCGAGCGAAGAAAGCCCTCCTTGTCGGCATCGAGCACCGCAACGAGCGAGACTTCGGGTAGATCGAGACCCTCGCGCAGTAGGTTGATTCCGATGAGGACATCGACTTCGCCGGTGCGCAGACTGCGCAGGATTTCGACGCGCTCGATGGTATCAATTTCCGAATGGATGTAGCGCACCTTCACGCCGAGATCGCGCAGGTAATCGGCGAGGTCCTCGGCCGTCCGCTTGGTCAGTGTGGTGACAAGAACGCGTTCGCCTTTCTCCACGCGCAGCCGCGCCTGTTCGAGAAGATCATCGATCTGACCCGTCAGCGGCTTGATCACGATCTCGGGATCAAGCAGTCCGGTGGGACGAATGATTTGCTCGGCGGTGATGCCGCCCGATTTCTCCACTTCATATTTCGAGGGCGTGGCCGAAACGTAGAGTCGCTGACCGACAAGCGCGTCGAATTCATCAAATTTAAGCGGGCGATTATCGAGCGCGGAAGGGAGCCGGAAACCGTGCTCGACCAGCACCGTCTTGCGTGAGCGGTCGCCTTCGTACATCCCGCCGATCTGCGGCACGGCGACATGCGATTCATCAATGATGGTGAGAAAATCGGGCGGGAAGAAGTCGATCAACGTGTAGGGTCGCGAGCCGGGCGGACGTCCGCTGGTGTGGCGGGAATAATTTTCGATGCCGTTGCAAAAGCCCATCTCCTCCATCATTTCGAGATCGAACGTGGTGCGCATTTTCAGTCGTTGCGCCTCGAGAAGTTTCCCCTGCTTCTCGAATTCAGCCACGCGCTCGTCAAGCTCCGTGCGGATCGTCCCCATGGCGATGCGCATCTTGTCGGCGGGCGTGACGTAGTGCCGCGCGGCGAAGAAAGTGATCTCTTCCAGGATGTCCGTGCTCTCGCCGCTGATCGGATCGAAACGGGTGAGGCGTTCGACTTCGTCGCCGAAGAATTCGACGCGCACAGCATCCTCAGTGTAGGCGGGACAAAGCTCGACCGTGTCGCCGCGCACGCGAAACTTGCCGCGCGTCAGCTGGAAATCATTCCGCTCATATTGCATTTCGACGAGGCGTGCCAGTAGCGTTTCGCGCGTGAGAAATTGTCCCTTATGTACAGGGCAGACCATGTCCTTGTAATCCTCCGGCGAGCCCAAGCCGTAGATGCACGAGACGCTCGCGACGAGGACGACATCGCGCCGGGTCAGAAGCGAACTGGTCGCGGCGAGACGCAGGCGCTCGATCTCCTCGTTCACGCTCGAATCCTTTTCGATGTAAGTGTCGCTGCGCGGAATGTAGGCCTCCGGCTGGTAGTAATCGAAGTAGGAGACGAAATATTCGACGGCGTTCTCCGGGAAGAACTGCTTGAACTCGCTATAGAGCTGCGCGGCGAGCGTTTTGTTGTGGGAAAGAATCAGCGTTGGCCGGTCCAGCTTCGCGATGACGTTGGCCATGGTGAACGTCTTGCCCGAGCCAGTGACGCCCAGCAGCGTGGAATGCTTTTCCCCGGTGCGGATGCGCTTCAGTAATTTCTCAATCGCCTGCGGCTGATCGCCCAACGGCGGAAACGGGCTAACAAGCTTGAAGGACATCCCTTAATAAAGCAGCCATCGCGTACTTGTCGACGGATGACGTCAGAACCTTACGGCTCGGCTACCGGATTCTTGAGATAAATCGCGCCCTTGCCGGCGGGGATACAGAAATCGATGGAGCGGTCCAAATCCTGGGGCAGGTTTTCAAAGCGCCCGTCCACTGTGGTCCAGGCTCCCGGCTTGAGATTCATGAGTTTATAAAAATAACCGGTTGACCCACCGCGGATCCAGAAGTCGATATTCGGAAGGGCGATGGCGGACCAGTACCAGATGCTGCCGGGCTTCCAGGTGGTGTTATAATCATCTGCATGGGAGCTGCGCTTGAAGTCGCTGGAGGCAAAGACCTCGACCTTGACGTGCATCGTGATTGGTTTGTCGCGCGTCTCAATGTCTTGATAGACAGAGCGGGACTCGCCTCCCAGGGACATCTTGATGACGGGGGTGACATCCGCATCGCCATCGGCCCCCTCCGTGCCATCCGGCTTAAGAAAGGCGGCGTTTGCATCACCATGCCAGCCCGCGAAGCCTTCCTTCATGTCGGCATTTTTCAGGTAATTATCCGCTCGCAGGGAAATAACCGTCATTCCCACCAGTAGTGAAGTGATCAGCAAGGAGCGGATAAGCGTCTTCATTGAGAGGAAGGCTAGTCGGCAGGGCCTCGCGGTCAATGCAAAGTGCGAAGCTCCGGATGACGCGCGCGGTTTTTTAAGTAAGCTGGCTTCATGCGCGTCGAGATCATCAATACCGGAACCGAACTTCTGCTGGGACACGTCACTAATACGCATCTCGGATTTTTGGCGCAGAGTCTTTTCGGACTTGGCCTGCGCGTGGAGCGGCAGGTGACCGTGCCTGATGGCGTCGCAATTGCCGAGGCGCTTGAGCAGGCCATTTCGCGTGCGGAACTCGTCATTGTCACGGGCGGTCTCGGGCCGACCTCGGATGACATCACGCGCGAGGCGACGTCGGAAGTATTCGGAAAGAAACTGATCTTCCACCAGGAAATTCTCGATGGCATCGGAGTTAAATTCTCGAAGCGCAATTTCGCCATGAACGATTTGCAGCGCGCGCAGGCGATGGTTCCCGAGGGCGGTGTGGTGCTCGAGAACGCGAACGGAACCGCGCCCGGCCTCATCGTCGAAAACGAAAGAACCGTCGCGGTTCTGTTGCCCGGTCCACCAAACGAATTGCGTCCGATGTGGGAGAAAGAGGCGCTGCCTTGGTTGCGTAAAAGATTCTCCACTTCCCTGGGCACGGTGCATGAAGTCTCGCTGCGCGTCCTAGGCCTCGGTGAAACGAAGGTGCAAATTCTGCTCGAAGATAAAGTGAAGGCGCTCGGACCGATCGAAGTTGGGTATTGCGCGCGTCCCGGCGAGATGGATCTGCGATTGATCGCGGCTGATGAAAAGCTCGTACAACAAGCAGGCGCTTTAGCGCGCAAGACACTTGGCGACACGATTTACGCCGAAGGAAGTGAGACGATGGAGCAAGCGGTGGTGCGAATCGCTCGTGCTGCCGGCAAAACAATCGCAACCGCTGAATCATGCACGGGTGGATTGGTCGCCAGTCGGATCACCAACGTTTCTGGCAGCTCGGAAATGTTCCGCTACGGCTGGGTGACTTACGCGAACGAAGCGAAGACGGCGGAACTGGGCGTCCCTGTGGAGTTGCTCGACAAGCACGGCGCGGTCAGCGCGGAGGTTGCGCAGGCAATGGCCGAAGGCGCATTGCAGCGGAGTGGCGCCGATCTCGCCGTTGCGGTGACGGGCATTGCGGGCCCAACTGGCGGCACGGTCGAAAAACCGGTGGGCTTGGTCTACTTCGGCCTCGCCGTTAAAAACAAAACGACGCAAGTGTTGCAGAAGAACCTATCGACCCAGCGCGAGGTCTTCAAATACATGGCGTCGCAGGTTGCGCTCGACTTGGTTCGACTCGCGGTGAGGTAGCGCTGCTACGTTTTGGCCGCATAGGCCTCATCCAGCGTGCGAAGACGACGGGCCATATCGCGGGCGATATTGAGCAGCACGATGGCGAATTGGGCAGGCATGCGCACGGAGAGATGATGCAGCGTGGCGGCCTTGATTTCGATCGCCTTGACCGGCGTCAACGCATAGACGGTGGCAGCGCGGGGGACGGGATCGACCACGCACAGTTCACCAAAAAATGTTCGGCTACGCAGCACGGCCAGGGAAACCGCGTGCTCGCTCTCGAGGTTCTTGATCACTTCGACATCGCCTTCCACGAGGATATAAAACGAGTGGCCCGGGTCGCCTTCGCGCACGACCACTTCGTTGGCCATGAAATGATGGTAAATGCCTTCCTGCGCCAGCAACGTGAGCGCTTCCTCCGTGACTCCCGCCAAAACCGGCGTGGCTTCGAGGGCATCGACGGGAAGAGGATCGGTCGAAATCATGGGCGGACCCTTTATCGGTAAGGTTTTTCGAAAAGGCAAGCATTGGATGGATCCCAGGTAGTTCTGCATCGTCGAGGGACAATGGAATTGCGCGGACCGGTGCATGCCCGTATCGTCCGGGTTTATCCGAATGAAAGGCATCGTACCGATTGTGGGCTGGGTGGTTCTCGGCCTCGTGCTGCTGGTGAGTTTCGGCATCGACTGCGAGAACGTTGCGCAGGGCGGCGCGATCGATTTTCGGAATCGAATCACAGGCGTGCGGTTGCTGGCGCACGGCATCGATCCCTATCACTACAAATGGCGCGAGTCCGACCCGCAGGAGTATTGCGATCCCTATAATAATCCCAGCCTGGTTGTGAGCAAAACCACGGCTTCGCCCGGACTGCTGATCCTGCATTTGCCGCTGGCGGAAATGTCTTATCGTACCGCGCAGTGGACCTGGCTGGTCATGCAATGGCTGCTCTTGCTGGGGACGGCGTGGTTGTGGTTGCGACAATGCACGACATCACGCCAACGCCGGCTGCTGGCGCTGTTCATCACGGGCCTGACTTACACGGCGGCCTGGCGCCTGCACGCGGAGCGAGGCCAAGTCTATGTGCTGCTGCTTTTTGTTTTCGCGTGCTGGCTGGCGTTGACTCTTGATCCCAAACGAAGCAACGGTTTCGTGGCGGGATTTCTGGCCGGGCTTCTGGGCGCGTGGCGTCCGCCGCTGCTTGCGCTCATGCCGTTCCTGGCCTTGCATCGGCGCGGACAATTAATCGGTGCGGCGGCGGGTCTGTTGCTTGGTGTGGGACTACCGATGCTGTCGGAGAGCGATTGCTGGTCCCAATATAACTCGGCGATGCAGACCTATTCCGAAATCTATCGCACCGATTTTAATCCCCATTCTCCACAAGCGTATCCGCCGGAAATCGAGGGCATTGCCACGGATACGATCGCCAATTTTGTGGTCATTTCGTATGCCGATTTCTCGGCGCATGCGTTGTTGAAATGGATGGGTGTCGAGCCGTTTCCCGCGTTGCCCGTTCTCCTCGTGGCAGGCATACCATTTGCGTTGTGGCTCTGGTTTTCGCGCATGGAACGGATCGAGCGCTTACTCGTTGGTCTTGCGGCTTGGATGTTTATCATCGATCTCTTTTTGCCGGCCTATCGAAATAATTATAACGATCTACTTATCCTCAACGTCTTCGCCCTCGGATTGATAGGCGCGAGCCGAATTCCCTGGGGTATGTGGCCGTGCATGATCGCGTTGCCACTCGGATGGTATGTCTATCTCGCGGTACCGGAGCAGCCATGGATTATCAATTTGCCGAGCTTTTGCTTTACGGTCGGCGCGATTTTGTTTCTCTTTTTACCCGGCTCGTCACCGCAACGGCAGGTCCGGTAATTCGCTGACGGAAGGCGCGTGGACTTTCTCCTGTCTGCTTTTTAAAACGAAGCGTGAAATAAAATGGATTCGAGAAGCCAAGCTCCAACGAGATTTCGCTGATCGTTTGCCGAGACATGGCGAGCAAGTCCCTTGCACGAAGTAGGCGCTGCTGTTCTTGGAAGTGTCGCGGCGAGTCACCGGTCTCGAGGCGGAAAAGATGTCGTAGGCGCGAGGGAGAAAGCGCGGCCGCGTGGGCCAGGCGGTCCTCGGAAAAGGGTTCCGTGGCGTGCGCCGTCAGGAAATCGAGGGCCCGTCCGATGCGAGGATCGGGTTGTGAAGAGGCCTGGCGCGGATTGATCGAATCGCACCAGAGCAGGATTTCCTCCAGCGCGTTCAGGCCGAAAACCTGTCGTCGCGGTTGTGAACCGTTGGTGAAACGGATCATGTCTTTCAGACGGTTGACGATCTGATCGGAGAGAACGGAACCTTTCAGGGAAAGAACCATCAAGCCGGGCGATTTCTCCGGCCAATTCAACCACGGAAGCCATTCCGCCCGGGGAATAAAGTGGGCATAGAGCAAATCCCATTTCCGGGTCTGTGGAGAAAATTGATAGTCCTGAAAAACACCCGGTCGATAGAGCGTAAGATCGCCTGCGCCGCTGTCGAAGGCACCGCCCGGAAAGCGATAAAGTCCCGAACCGGCCCGCGTATAGATCAGGAGCCAATCCCGTGTGCCCTGAGGGCGAAAGGTATGCCGAATCGTCGCCCCGGTGAAGGAACCGGCATGCATGGACAGGGCGGGAGGGCAAAAGGATGTGGCTCCTTTTGGAATTTTCATGCAGTCGTAGATTATAGGTTTTCAGCCATGGAGCCAATTCTCTTTTTGTGTCGTTGAGTTAACCTCAGAACATGACACAGACCCTATCGCACATCGATCTGGATGAATTAAAGGCAACTTATGAACGGGATGGCTTCGCTGTCGCACGTGGCCTCTTTTCAATGGAGGAAGTGGCCGAGATCAAGGAGACCTTCGAGCAAATTCATCAGAACGAATTTTCCAAGTCCTTTGACGATGGGGTCCGTGACCCTAATGATCCCCTTTTTCAATATCCCCGCGTTGTTCATCCGCATCGTTTCAATGCCACGGCTCGCCGATATATGCTTCATCCCGTCGTGCAAAAGTGTCTCGAGGTCATTATTGGTGAAGAGCCGGTGGCAACGCAATCGATGTACTACTTCAAGGCACCCGGCGCGCGTGGCCAGGCGATGCACCAGGACAATCTCTATTTGCTGGTTGATCCGGGGACCTGCATTGGCGCCTGGACTGCGATCGACAAGGTGGATCGCGAGAACGGCTGCATGATGTTGGTGCCTGGCTCGCACCGCGGAAATATTCTTTGCCAGGAGGACGCGGGTGAGACGGTGAGGCGCGAAACTTTTTCCGGCGCCATCACTCGCATTCCCAAGGGAATGAAAGCGGTCGAAATGCCGATGGAGCCCGGCGACACGCTTTTCTTCGGTGGCTCGGTGATCCATGGTTCGGGCCCGAATCGCTCGAAAGACCGTTTCCGGCGCTCCTTCATCGGACATTACGCAGCCGGTTCGCTCGATAAAATCTCGAAGTTTTATCTACCGCTTGTCCGGATGGACGGAACGGATTATGAAGTCACGAGCCAGGTGGGTGGCGGCGCTTGCGGCCAGGATTGGCTCGGCGCGGTTCACTAAAATAACGGATTGTTAGAGAAAACTTTCCGTTAAGCCTGAAACTGTACCATTACCCGTCAGCGGTTCGGCTGGCGTTTTGGCGCAAACGGTGCAAAAGAGTGACGATGCGTTGCGTGTTGTCATCCGGGAGCTTGATCTAGCCCATGCTGAATTATATCTGGCTTGGTCTGATCGGCCTTGGGGTATTGATCGGCGGTTTTAACGGCAAAATTGCAGAAGTCAGCCAGATCGCCATCGATAAGGCCATCTATGCGGTCTACCCGCTCGGCCTCACGCTGCTGGCGACGATGACCCTGTGGCTCGGCTTGATGCGGTTGGCTGAAAAGGCCGGACTGGTTCACCGTCTTGGGCGCGCCTTGAAGCCGATCATGGTCTGGCTTTTTCCGGAAGTTCCGCCTGATCATCCTGCAATGGGAGCGATCATCGTCAATATGGCGGCGAATATCCTCGGTCTCAATAACGCCGCTACACCGCTGGGTCTCCGGGCCATGAGCGAATTGGAGTCGCTCAACAAACGTCCCGGCGTTGCCACCAACGCGATGTGTATGCTCCTCGCGATCAACACTAGTTCCATCACGCTGATTCCGGTGACCGTCATTGCCGTCTTGGTCGCGGCGGGTTCCAAAAATCCGACCGTTATCATCGGCACGTCGCTGGCCGCAACGCTCGTGGCCCACGCAGCTGCCATTACGGCTTGTAAAGTCTTGGAGAGAACGCCTTGGTATCGGTTGCCGCCCTTGGAAGAAACAGCATCTACTCATCTCGCCCCGAACAAGATCCACGAAGGAGCGAGTGAAGGACAAAAAGTGCAGGAGCAGGCGGCGCGGACCGATGAATCTTTACCATGGATCCCCTACGCCTCCGTGATTCTCGGAATCGCCGGCTTGCTCTTCATCTTGATGCTGGCTGTAACGGCATTTCCTGAATTGATCGGGCGGCTGCCTGCGGCGGGAGAAGCCCAACATCCCGCTTTGGTGCGACTGGTCAACGCCTTGTCGGTGATGGCCATACCTTGGTTAATTCTCTTTTTTCCGCTCTATGCCGCCTTGCGCCGCATTCCGGTATACGAAGAATTTGTGGAAGGGGGCAAAGAAGGCTTCCAGGTTTTTCTGCGCATCCTGCCCTATATTGTGGGCATGTTGGTGGCCGTGGGAATGTTCCAAGCTGCGGGCGGCATGGACCTCATCACCTGGATTTTGCGTCCCATCACGAACCTTCTTCACTTTCCACCCGAGTTGGTGCCCCTCTCAGTCATCCGGCCTTTCAGTAGCGCCGCTTCCCTGGGACTCTTCACCGACCTGGTGAAAAATGGTGGCGCTGACAGTCTCCTGGCCTTGACAGCAGGCACCCTCTACGGCTGTTCGGAAACGACCTTCTATGTCATCGCGGTTTACTTCGGCTCAGTCGGGATTCGCAAGACGCGCCATGCAATTCCCGCCGGATTGGTCGCGGATGTGATCGGGCCGATCGCTTCAGTCATCATCTGTCGCGCGGTATTTGCCTGAAATATTTATGCCTGATTTATCCACTTCACCACGTGTGATCGTCGTCGGCAGTGCCAACGTCGATCTGTGCATGAATCTTCCGTCATTACCCGCGCCGGGTGAAACGCTGGGAGGCGGAATATTCCGGCAAACGTTCGGCGGAAAGGGAGCCAACTCAGCAGTAGCCGCTGCGCAGGCGGGTGGAAATGTTGCGCTGATCGGCTGCGTTGGGCGGGACGCGAACGGCGCGGAAATGATCGCCAATCTACGCGCGAAAAAAGTCGATACCGCTTTTATCGAGGAACATCCATCCGCGCCGACCGGAGTGGCATTCATCTTCATCGACGACCATGCGCAAAATATGATCGGGGTCGCCGCAGGAGCGAACGATGAAGTCCACGCCAGTCGATTGAATGCCCTGCGCGAGCAATTGCGGCAGACCAGCCTCATCGTCATCCAAAATGAAGTTCCCGAAAAGACGGTGGAGCATCTGCTTAACTTGGCTCGCGAAGATCATTTGCGGGTGCTCTACAACTGCGCGCCCGCTCGCGAGGTCTCTCCGCAATTGCTCGCCGTCGTGGAATGGCTCGTTCTCAACGAATCGGAAGCGGCTGTGATTTCAGGATGTCCAGTTGCGAACTTTTCCGAAGCGGAGATCGCCGCGCGGATATTACTTGGGCACGGCATCAAAAATATCCTCATCACCTTGGGCGCGGATGGAGTTTGCGTGGCACAAAGTGGTGGCCACATTTTTCACGTGCCAGCTTACAAAGTTAAAGCGGTGGATACCGTTGGAGCGGGAGATACTTTTTGCGGGGCCCTGGCCGTGGCTTGTGTCGAAGGCCGTGAACTGGCCGACGCGGTGCGCTTTGCTTCGGCTGCGGCCGCGCTTTCCGTCACCCGCGCGGGTGCTCAAAACGCCGCGCCTCGGCGGGAAGAGATTGAGGCTTTTCTGCAGGCATCCGGAATTTAATTTGGAGGGCCCGGCGCCCAGTGATCGACGGCTACCTTGCTACCAGACTTTCCAAGGCGCTTTGTCGTCGGCCCAGAGTTTGTTGAGGATTTCCATCTCACGCTGGTTGTCCATGCATTGCCAGAAACCGTCGTGGCGGAAGGCGTGCAGTTTGCCGGCGTCAGCCACCTTCGGCAGTGCGTCGAACTCGAAGATGTTCTTATCATCAGTCAGGTATTCGCCGATCTTTTTGTTCACGACGAAGAAGCCGCCGTTGACGTAACCCGATTCCGTTTCGGGCTTCTCGCGAAAGCTGGTCACCGCGTCGTCGGCCAGGCTCAACTCACCGAATCGGCCGCTCGGCTTCACGGCGGTCAACGTGGCCAGGCCGCCCTTCTCGCGATGAAACTTGATCAACTCAGGGATGTTGACGTTGCTAACGCCGTCGCCATAGGTGAGAAGAAATTCATCATCGGGAATATGCGCGAGTGCGCGCCGGACGCGTCCGCCCGTCATGGTTGATAGGCCCGTATCGAGGAGCGTGACCTGCCAGTCCTCCTCGGGATGCTGGGTGTGATAGGTGATTTGCGGCGACGGCCCCAGTCGCAGGGTGATGTCGCTGCTGTGCCATTGATAGTGGTAAAAGTACTCCTTGATCACATCGCCCTTGTAGCCCAGGCAGAGGATGAATTCCTTGAACCCGAAGTGGGCGTAGAATTTCATGATGTGCCAGACGAGGGGCCGGTTGCCCACCGGAACCATCGGCTTGGGACGAAATTCCGTTTCCTCGCGCAAACGCGTGCCCAATCCACCGCATAGAATAACGACTTTCATAGATAGTGACCAATCAGGATTCCAATTCGAAGTTGACCCGTTCCAATTCGACCACCGGCGGTCGTTTCAGGACCTGCGTGTGAATCGCGCCGATATACTCGCCCAGTATGCCGATGAAGAAAAGCTGTACCGAACCGAAAAAGAAAAGTCCCACCACCATCGGCGCCAGCCCGAGGTTGAATTGATCCCAATAAAGCAGCTTGAAAAACAGGTAGCCCAGCGCGACCAAAAGGCTGAGAAATGAAATCGCAAATCCAAGCATCGTGGCCATGCGCAGGGGAACTTTCGAATGATTGGTGATGCCGAGCATGGCCATGTCATAGAGCGAATAAAAATTATTGCTCGTAATCCCCCGCTTGCGCGCCGGTTGACGATACGGAATTTTAGCCACGGGAAAACCAATCTCCGAAACGAGCCCGCGAAAATAAGGATAGGGATCGTCGATCTCCCGCAAGACGTCGAAAAACCGGCGGTCATAGAGACCAAACCCGGTCGTGTTTTTGTTCAATTCTATTTCCGCGAGACGGGTGACCAACTCATAGTAAAGCTTGCGAATGGCGAAAAAGAGCGGTGATTCATCGCTCGCTTCTTTGACCGCGATGACGATAAGAAATCCCTCCTCCCATTTTTGGATGAAGTCCTTGATCAATTCCGGCGGATCCTGCAAATCGGAAACCAGGCTGATGATCGCATCGCCCCGCGCCTGCAAATAGCCATGGTAACCGGAGCGGATGTGACCAAAGTTGCGGGCGTTGACGATAATCTTGACGTTTTTATCCTGCGCGGCGATTTCCTTCAGGATGGCCACGGTCCTGTCCTTCGACGCGTTATCGATAAAAATATGCTCGTACCGGTAGCGTCCTATTTCCGCGAAGACTTTCTTTACCTGCTCATAGCATTCGCGGACGTTTTCCTCCTCGTTGTAACAGCCGCTGACGACGCTGATCAGTTTTTTCTCCCCGTCCCGGACGGGAGGTTGAGAGGGGGCAATGCAGGCGGAGAGACGTTCCAAAGCGTGATCTTTCAAGGTGAGGCCAAGGCAGTGGTAGCAAAAACGATTTCAAATCGCAACCCATGTCGTCAGGGGCCGTGTATTCTCCGGGGAATGTAGGGCGTGAGATCGATGGTCGGCCCGGTGCCGGAACTGAGTGTGATCTTCAGCGGATGCAGACTTTTCAGCGTGATGAATTTGAGATCGGGTCGCTGCATCAGCAGGTAGGCTTTCTGCTCCGGCAAGTAGGCACCGAACGGATAATAGGCGTGGATTTTGATATCGAGCCGATCCATCGGGCAAGTCGGCGAGTAACCCCAGATATTCACGATCCGGGCGAGCGTGGCATAGTTGGAAGTCGCCAACAGGCTGTACGGCTCCTCGAAACGGTCCTCATCGTAAACACTTCCCGGAATCAGCACAGCCACTTGATCCGTCGGTTTGAACAAAGGCCGCACCTGCGTCCAATACTGCTCAAAACCGCCCTTGGTGAGAAGTTCCCGGTCCCAATTCATAGCATTGAATGTTGGCGGCAAGGGGTAGAGAAAGAGGGGAATGACCAGGACGATAGTGCCGCCAATCGCCGCGAACGTTCGCATGCGCTTCAGCAAGCCGGGCGAACGGATCAGCAAAAACAGATGGAGAAAAAATTGAAGCTGCAAGAGCTCGCGAAACGGCCAGCGCAGGGATTTAAAGAGCGGTAATTGCAGCATGATCTCGGACACCCACACGGGGCGGCAAACCAGCAGCACACCGAAGAGCATCAATCCCAGGCTCAGTATCTCCAGCCCGCTCCATTTTGCACGGCTAAGCACGGCCGGCATCAGACACCACGAGGCGGCGCAGGCTCCCAGGGCCACCGTGTAGGTCGTGTACGAGTGGATGGAATAGTGCGAGTTGACCACCCAAACTCCCATCCCCAGAAAGAGCGAGGTCGGAAATTGCGACGCGGGAATGGCGTAAGACTGCATGTCCTCGAGCGTCGTCCCATGCGCCCGCAAGCTGGTCGAAAATCCCTCCAGCATCGGAATCAGCAGGGGAGAAACAATTACCATCGCCGCCGCGTATCCAATCAACCAGCATGCCAAGGGAAGGATCGATTTTCGACTGACGCTGATACCCAGCGCAAAGAGCGTAAAAAAAATGCTGTTCGAAACCGTGGGCGAAAGATGACTCCCCAAGACCATGTGCATCACCGCCAGCGTCACTAGACCAATGCCCCAGCGCCAGGTCTTCTGCAGAATTCCCAAGGCCAGCCAGGGCAGTGCGCTTTCGCCGCCGAGAAAACTCACCCAACTCGCACCGGTGACCAGCACGATCATGCTGTAAGTGAAACTCATGGTGAGAAACATGATCCAGCCATCACTGATTTTCAGCGCCAGCTCGCGTCGCAAATAACTGCCGAGGGTGACGAAGCCCGCCATGGCGATCATCAGGAAGACAAAGGCATCGACATCGATGATGGCGAAACGAAACGGCGTTCCTGCCAGCAGGGACGTAATCAAATAGATCGGATGCCAGAGGAAGAACGTCGGATCGTGCAGATAATCGTAGTTGCCGCCGAAAAGGTAATCGGAATAACGGGGCGAGCGTCCATGGAGAAGATGATTTCCCACCTCCTCGAAAAAAGGCAGATTGCCGTCGATATTGTCATCGGTGAGAAAAAAATAAGGACGCCAGAATTCCAGCACCGCAAAAAGCAGGGCGGAGACCAGCAGATTGTTTCGCAACAAAACCAGGAGGCTGGTTTGCTGATGGTTCTCCTCTTCCAATTCTGGCACATTCACCACGCCCTATTAACCCCTCTTCCACCTCGTGAGCAAATCACAAAAAAATCTCTTCGCGCTTCCGGCACCTGATCTTGCCCATATTCTCCACCACGCAGCGACGGAATTTGAGGAGTTGCGGGGAAAAAATCTTTTCATCACGGGAGGCACCGGCTTCTTCGGCAAGTGGTTGCTTGGCGCGTTGCTGCATGCCAATACGGAACTGGGTTTGGGACTGCATCTTACGGTGCTTTCCCGCAACCCGGCAGCTTTTCAACAACAGTATCCGCACGCGGATGGAATTCATGGACTCGACTTTGTCGCAGGAGATGTCGCCCATTTTTCACCGGACCATCGTCGCTTTGATTATGTCCTCCATGCCGCGACAGACACGACCGCCTTCACCGATGAAGCGCAGGAACGAGAACGCTCGCGGACCATCGTCGCAGGCACGCAAAGCATGCTCGATCTCGCGCGACAAAGCGGTGCCCAACGGCTTTTGAATATCAGTTCCGGCGCAGTCTATGGCGTCTTCAGCAGTCAACCGACCGGCGCGAAGGAAGACGACTACGCCTTGGCCGAACCCTTGATGCCATACGCCGAGGCCAAGCGGGAAGCGGAGCATCTCTGCGCGGAGTCGGACCTCGATTTCGTCACTGCCCGTGCTTTTGCGTTTCTCGGACCGCATCTCCCCCTCGACGCTCACTTCGCTGCGGGAAATTTTCTGCGCGATGCGCACCGGGGCGTGCCGATTCTCGTTCGCGGCGATGGCACCGCCCTTCGCTCCTATCTCTATCCCACTGATCTGGTCATCTGGCTTCTGTGCATTCTTCTGCACGGTCAACGCGCACGGGCCTACAATGTAGGTTCGGATGAAGTCGTGAGCACGGCGGAACTTGCCCGCCACATCGCAAATGCCGTCGATCCCAAGTTGGAAATCACCGTCCAGTCGCTCCAGCCCCAGGGACCACAGAATATCTATCTGCCCAATGTTCAGCGCGCGCGTACCGAGTTGAATCTCGATGTGACGATTCCCCTGCGCGACGCCATTGGCCGCACCCTGAAGTTCCTGGAGGGTCAGCCTCCGGCCTGACTCACACACACTCTCTCTAATCCCCTCGTTCCCAAATTTTATTTGGGAATGCCTCCTGTTCACCGCGAAATTTCACACTAAACACGGAGTCAACCAGCGGAATTCCTTCAGCCCCAACGGGGATCTCTGCGAAACTCTCACATTTAGCATTAGTCATCCTGAGCTTGTCGAAGGATCAGTTCGGTCTGCCTTTTCTCAGAGGTACAGAACTGATCTTGCCACATTGTGTGCGACAAATTCAAGATGACGGATTGCTTGAAGAAAGACTTTCGCAGAGATCTCCAACGGGGCGATCTAATCTCAGCCCAGGGCAACGCCCTGGGTAGGTGGAAAAGCGAGAGAAGCCCTGAAAGGGCGACCTAATCTGATCATCATTTTGGGCCGCCCTTTCAGGGAACGAGGGGAAATGGGTCAGGCCGGAGGCTGCCCCTCCAACAATAATTCTTCGCATGCGGCTACGACATCGCGTACCTCGATTTGTTCCATCGTCCGTTTTTTCACGAGCGCATACCGCTCTTTAACATCATCGACTGGCACGTAACCGTGACTCGTCACAATTCGGTACGGCACCTGCCACGGATACCAATGATCCTCAATCGAAGGCCCGAACAACGTCACCGTCGGGCAGTGACAGGCCGCGGCCAAATGCATCGCTGCGGTATTCGGACCAACGTAAAGCTTCGCTCCGTAAAGCAACCACGCCATCTGCGCCCAGCTGGCTTTGCCCTCCGTCGAAAGGACGCGCGGTCCCAATTCCTGCTGCAACCACGCGGCCTCTTCCATCTCCTGCGCTACAGGTCCACATGAAATGACCACATTCTCGAAACGTTCCAGCGTCGCCCGACAGACTTCACGCCAACCTTCCCGCGACCAACGGTTGAATCCCTGGCGCGAGCCAATTTGTACGACGCAATAATTGGTAAGCACCTGTCCTGAGTCCCATGGTTGTGTCAACTCCCGCGCAAACCGCATCGGCGGGATTTGCTCCGGTAGCGGCAGAAATTCGCTGACTGAATAGTAGTCCTTTTCCACGCGGTGGCGGGATTCCCAGTCGAAAGTAGAAATTTTGAACTGCGCTTTTTTCATGGCCAGGACTGCCTGGGCATAAGCCGGCTTAACGGAGCAAACGGGCCGCGAGAGGAGACTGGCCAGTCGTGCAATGTTTCGTCCCCGGCCTCCGTCACCGAGTTCAAAGACGTAGTTGAACTTATGCGTATAGACCTGCCAGATCGTCTGGAGTCCTTTCCAAAGATCACCGGGTCGCCGGTCGTGTTTCTCGACTGGCGCCACAAGAAGGATGTGCGCGATTTCGGGGCATCCGACCAGAATTCCCTCGCAACCGCGCCGGATCACCACCCAGATTTCCGCCTCGGGATATTTTTGCTTAATCGCTGTAATGGTCGGCGTCAGGATCAGCGAATCGCCAATCTGCTTCGGCTTAATCAGGAGGATGCGCATGGCGAAACTCTGCTAGTCTTGGTCGGTTTGCCGAATTTCCATGATTTTGACCACTCGATCCGCGTCATCAATCCAGTACTTGATCGCATGCTGGCCAAAAATATGGACACAATATTGGCGGTTCGAGCTATCGATCTCGAAATAGTCCGTCAGATTTCCGGGAAAATCCCGGATTCGCAGCATCTGTTCCCGGGCGGCTGCTCCTTCCTTTCGATTCAACGTTATGACGTAGTCGAGAACTTGGTAGTCGATGGGTAGCGCAAACAAATTTACTCCGGTCGCTCGTCGTTGCTCAAGGCGAGACGTTTCTCGAACTCTTCCAAAGTCAACCAGTGTGCAGGGTCCTTGTCGTCGATTTTCCGCGCCATGGCCGCACGATATTCGGCGTTATCGCGCTGATTTATGGCGACCAAGTAGGAGATAATCTCTTTGCGTCGCTCATGATCCAAGCTGGATAGCTCCTGCTTGATGGCGTCAATGCTCATAGACCAAGTTTATCCATCTCAAATCGAACCGCAAGACGGTTCTCTGCCTCTGCGAAGACTACGCAGAAACCAGCGTCCCGATCTTCTCACCCAGCACCACCGATTTCAAGTTGCCCGCCTTAAACATATCGAACACCACGATCGGCACATGATTGTCCATGCAGAGCGAAAACGCGGTCGAATCCATCACTTGCAACCGGTTGACCAGCGCGTCGGCGTAGCTCACGCGTTCAAAGCGTTTCGCCTTGGGATTCTTTTTCGGATCGCTGTCATACACGCCATCGACCTTCGTCGCCTTGAGGAGAATTTCGGCGCCAATTTCGCTCGCACGCAAGGCGGCGGCTGTATCGGTCGAGAAAAAGGGATTACCCGTCCCGGCGACAAAAATCACCACGCGCCCCTTTTCAAGGTGTCGCACCGCGCGTCGCCGGATGAACGGCTCGGCGACGTTCTTCACTTCAATGGCGGTCTGCACGCGCGTGTTGACGCCCGCCTTCTCCATCGCTTCCTGTAAGGCCATGCCGTTGATGATCGTTGCGAGCATTCCCATGTAATCGGCCGTGCTGCGGTCCATGCCGCGATTGGCCGAGGTGATGCCGCGCCAGATATTGCCGCCGCCGATGACAATTGCGATCTGCACGCCCATGGCATGGATCTCGGCCACTTCCTGCGCGATTTTGTCGGCCACCTGGGCGTCGATGACCTCTTCCTCGCCCTTCAGGACTTCACCGCTTAATTTGAGAATGATCCGTTTATAAACGGGTTTTTTGGAGGCGCGGCGTTGAGCCAGACGATTGGGCATTGTAAAAGAAAAGGATAAAGGTTTGTGACGAATTGTCGATATTGACGTGTCGGATGCGCGAAATCTTCAAACAAAGTTTCTCGTTCCAGAAGGAGAAACTGAATTTTGACGGAATTACCAAATTTCTCCAAATTTACGGAATTTTTAACGGGAGGACATGAAAGGATGAAAACAGGAGGAGCACACATTTTTTCATGGCCGATCCGTCATCCTGAGCTTGTCGAAGGATCAGTTCCGCTCTTTGCTTGGGCCATGACGCCGGGCCGTGTTCTCCTCACGCAGACGCAAATCCGCGCGCGCGTCCAGCAACTGGGCAAGAGTCTCACGCGCCATTATCGCGGCAAGCGACCGATCTTCCTCGGCGTGATGAACGGGGCGCTCTTTTTCCTCGCCGATTTGGTCCGCGCCATCGATCTCGACGAGACCGAAATCTCCTGTGTCCGCCTCGCCAGTTATGCCGGGACAAACAGCACCGGCAAGATCCTCGGCCTCGATGCCCTCGACGATTCAATCGCAGGCCGCCACGTCCTCATCGTCGATGACATCCTCGACACCGGACGCACCCTCTCTGCCCTCGTCGCGCGCCTGAAAAAGCTCGGCGCCGCCGATGTGAAAATCTGCGTCCTCCTCCAAAAACGCGGCAAACAGGAAGTCCCCCTCCACGCCAATTGGATCGGCTTCAAGATCCCCAACCATTTCGTCGTCGGCTACGGCCTCGATTATGACGGACGATATCGCGGCCTGAAGCAGGTGCGGATATTGACAGATTAGGTGAAAGCCAATGGAAGCTGATCCCTTGACAAGCTCAGGATGACGAATAAGGAAGAGGGATCGTCCCCAATCCTGTTAATCCTGTCCAAAAACTCCCCTGTCTTCCCTCATGTTCCCCTGTCAAAATTCCGTAAATTTGGAGAAATTTGGTAATTCCGTCAAAATTCAGCCCCTCCCCGCCAAATGCCGGACTTGACGGAACCGTCTCTATCGCGGTTACTAAGGAGATGTCCGACGAGTCCCAGCCCATCGCAACTGCCACCGCGCCCAAGAAACGCATGAATCTCCGCACCCCGGAAATCATGAAGCTCGTGCAGGAACAGGTCGAAAGCCACTATCGCAGCCCGGTCGTGGAATACCTGCGCCATACGAATCAGCACCTCACCGCCAACGGCCTCACGGTCAAGCTCGCGAAGGTCTTCGGCTTCTGCTACGGCGTCGAGCGCGCGATCAATCTCGCCTACGCCTCCGCCAAGTATTTCAAGGGCCACAACATCTATCTGCTCGGCGAAATCATCCATAACCCCGAGGTCAACGACCAGCTTCAGGACCTCGGCATCAAGCAGCTCAAGGAGACGCGCGGCGTCTACGATCTCGACAACTTGACCGAAGAAGACGTCGTCATCGTGCCTGCGTTCGGCGCAGAAGTGAAGGTGCTCAACCGCCTCCAGGACATCGGCTGCTACAAGGTCGACACCACCTGCGGCGACGTCATGAGCGTCTGGAAACGAGTGCGCCAATATCGCAACCAAGGCACGACTTCCATCATCCACGGCAAAGCTTGGCACGAGGAAACCAAGGCGACCGTCTCGCAGGCGATCAGCGAAAAAGGCGGCACGCATTACCTCGTCGTCTTCACGCTTGATGAGACCGATTACGTCTGCAATTACATCCGCAAGGGCGGCAATAAGGAAGAGTTTCTCAAGAAATTCCAAGGTGCTTACTCGCCCAATTTCGATCCCGATCAGCATCTGACTTCCGTCGGCGTCGCCAACCAGACCACCATGATGAAGGGCGAGACCGAAGAAGTGCAGCGCCGGTTCGAGAAAGCCATGGTCGATCGTTTTGGACCCGAAAATCTCGACAGCCATTTCCGCAAGGCCGACACCATTTGCGGTGCCACGCAGGAACGGCAGGATGCGCTTTCCGAGATGCTCAGCGTGGAGAAAATGAACCTGCTTCTCGTCGTCGGAGGCTACAACAGCAGCAATACATCGCATTTGGCCGAAATGGGCGAAGGCGTGCTGCCCACTTACTTCATCAAGAATTCGGACAAGCTCATTTCGCCCAAGGAAATCTCCCACTACAACCAGCACAAGGAGCAGGAAGTTATCAGCCACGACTGGCTACCCGAGGGCAACGTCGTGGTCGGCATCACCGCCGGGGCTTCGTGTCCGAACAATCTTCTCGAGGAAACGATCCACCGTCTCTATGAATTCCGCGGCGTCGACGTCGAAACGCTTCTGCCCAAGGATTATCGCGAGATCGTCGGTCTCCTGCCGCCCGAGGAACACACCGGACATTAACCGGACATCTTTGTTATGACCCGTCTTCAAAAAGCCTGGCGCACGGCGGCCAAGGAACTCGAACTGGATATCGTTGTCCCCTATAAATTAAAGACAGAGAAATTTTCCCTGACCGCCGAAGTCCTGCTCAAGAATTTTGGCGCAGACGAAGGCCTCTTGATCGTTTCGGATTACAAGATCATCGAACCTTATCGGGACCAGATCATCAAACTTGGCTACGGCTTCGCCACCATGGAGGAGCCCGAGCGGGACTGGCCTTTCGACGACGAGGAGAAAGAGGCCTTCGTTGAAATGCTCAATGAGTGGGGCTGGAGCGGCGACCCCGACGAAGAGCCGGAGTGGTTGGCTTAGGAATGCTCAGCGATCACCTGTAAAAAAGTATCGCCGTACCGCTCCATTTTCTTTTCTCCCACCCCGCTGATCTGCGACATCGCGGCAAGCGAGCGCGGTTTGTGAATCGCCAGTTCGCGCAAGGTTCGGTCATGGAAAATAACGTAGGGCGGGACGTTCTGTTCCCGCGCCAATTCCAATCGAGCCGTTTTCATCGCGGCGAAAAGTTCCCCATCATTTTCGTCATCGAACGCAATGACAGTCCGCGCCTGCCTCGGGGTCGCGGCCTTGGCTTTACCCATAAACTTGCGGAGATGAAGCGTTTCTTTCTGCTTCAGGAAAGCCTGACCCTGCGGAGTCATTTTCAATCCACCAAATTCGCTGCCATCCACGGTCAATAAATTCAAGGCCACAAGTTGGCGAAAGATGCTCTGCCATTCGCTCTGGGCATACTCTTTCCCAATTCCAAATGTGCTGACTTTATCATGACCAAAACGCTGGATTCGTTCGTCCTCTTTACCCAATAGCACATCGATCAGATAACCGACGCCAAACCGTTGCTCGGTTCGATAGGCGCAGGAGAGCGCCTTTTGCGCGGCGACGGTGCCGTCGAAAGTAATCGGTGGCGACAGACACGTATCGCAATTACCACAGGGCTCGCCGGAGTCTCCAAAATATTCGAGGACAATTTTCCGCCGGCAAGAAGCGGCTTCGCAGAGCCCAAGCAGCGCGCTCAGTTTCTGCCGCTCGATCCTTTTTTGCGCATCGGGCGCCTCCGATTTCTCGATGAAGTCCCGCTGCATGACGGCGTCCTGCATGCTGTAGAGCATCAGCGCGTTTGCGGGCAAACCATCGCGGCCCGCCCGCCCAGTTTCCTGATAATAGGCCTCGATATTTTTCGGGATATTCATGTGCGCGACAAAGCGCACGTCGGGTTTGTCGATGCCCATGCCAAAGGCGATCGTGGCCACCATGATGATGTTGTCCTCTCGCAGGAATCGCGTCTGGTTGCGCGCCCGGTCCTCTGCCTCCATCCCCGCGTGATAGGGCAACGCCTTGCAGCCCTGCGTCACCAACCACGCCGCGGTTTCCTCCGTCATTTTACGCGAGAGGCAGTAAACAATCCCGCTATCGCGAGGATGCGATTCCTTGATGAATTGCAGGATTTGTTTCTGCGCACTGCTTTTCAGCTGGATGCTGTAATGGATATTAGGCCGATCAAAACCAGCGACAAATGTGCGGCCTTCGGCGAGATGCAGGCGTTCGACAATATCCTTCCGGGTCGGCTTGTCGGCAGTCGCGGTCAACGCAAGGCGCGGCACGGTGGGAAACTGCTCAGCCAGGACGGCCAACTGTGTGTAGTGAGGACGAAAATCATGTCCCCACTGCGAGACGCAATGCGCTTCATCAATCGCAAACAAGGCGATCTTGGATTGATGCAAAAGCGCCAGGAAGTCATCCATCAAGAGACGTTCCGGCGCCACATAAACCAAATCAAGTTCACCCGCACGAATAAGCTTCTTGGTCTTTTCGATACTCGCCGCCGTCATGCTCGAGTTGATCGCCGCCGCCTTGACGCCAAGTTGCGTCAACGCATCGACCTGGTCCTGCATCAGCGCGATCAGAGGCGAAATAACCACACCCACGCCTTCACGGCACAACGCGGGAATCTGGTAACAAAGCGATTTCCCTCCACCGGTCGGCATCAGCACAAACGTATGCCGCCCCGAGTTGACGTGCTCAATGACTTCCGCCTGCTCGCCCCGAAAACTACGATAGCCGTAGGTCTTCTGAAGGATGCTTAAGGCAAGATCGCGGGACGAACTCATGAGTCCATGAAGTATGCTCTAATTGGCGCGCAGGGACAACGCGAGAGCACAATTTAATCCGGCGAAGAGGGCGGCGGGGTTGTTCCAAACTTGGCTTTGACCGGAGCCGCCGGACCCAGCGGCGTGAGCCGCTTTTCCGGCAACAAATAAGTTTGAAAGAAATCAGCCTCAGCCGCGAATTGATATTGCGAATCCGATACCCGGCGAAAACCGTGCCCCTCGTTCTCACCCAGGATGTACCAGATGATCCCGTTCTGCGCCCGGATCGCCTTGACCATTTGGTCCGATTCACTCACCGGCACCCGTGGATCACTCTTGCCTGCCGTGATCATGACCGGATCGTGAATTTCCGCAGCGTGGTTCAACGGAGAAATGCTCTCCAGGAATTTGTTCATCTCAGGATAACGCTCGTCGCCGAGTTCCATCCGGGCACCGGTCTGCCAGAACGCTTTCGTATGGCGTAGCAGGGTCACAAAATCGGTAAAGCCCATCAGGTCGCTGCCGCAACGCACCTGGTTGCCATAATGTATCAGCGTGGCCAGGGTCATGTAGCCACCGTAACTGCCGCCCTGCACGCCGATGCGATTGGCATCCAATCTCGAATCGGTCGCGATCCAATCGAGAAACGCGCCGATGTCCTTCACCGAGTCCTCGCGTTTGTAGCCGTTGTCGAGATTGACAAAATCCGCTCCGAATCCGGTCGATCCCCGTACATTGGGATAAAGTAAAGCGACGCCCATCTCGTCCAGGTAATAATTATATTCCCCGAGATAGTCGGGACGAAACTCGGCCGCCGGGCCGCCATGAATGCAAATCACGACGGGCCGCTTGCCGGGAAATTTCTGCGGATTCGGTCGGTAAAGATATCCGGAGATTTCGAGTCCATCAAAACTGTTGATCTTCACCAACTCCGCTTTCACCGGCGTCGCTGGAAGGCCTGTGGTCTCGGATTGCGTCCACTGAAGCAATTGTTGGGTCGCAATCTTGTAGGAGTAAGCCTGAAACGGTTTGCTGGTGGAACCGTAATTGAATCCCAGCTCGGTGCCGTCCGCAGTCCAGCGCATCCGACCGAAAAGCGCCGGCTCCAATGGAATCTGCGGCAATTCGTCGCCCGTAATGGTGTTGAAAATATGCAGCTTATCCGCGTCGTTTTCCTCGGTGATATAGGCCAGCAGGGAGCCATCGGGCGAAAGCTCCAGGGACAATGCCTTGGTCACATTCTTGGGCACTTTCCGGATCGGCCCGTCGTTGGCCAGGGGAAAATAGTCAATGAAACTGGTCTCATGCGGACCCAGAAGGAGAACGTAAAGCCCCGTGTCCTGCGGCGTGTATTTGGCTTCCACGTAAAATCGCTGGGTTTCCGGCGTCTTGGTCAACAATTTGGTTTCACCGGAATTGGTATCGATCGACCAGAGGTACCCGCCACGGGAGGTGAGGTGACAGGCAAGGATGTGCCCGCCGTCATGGGCCCAATCCTCCAGGATCCATCCGCCGGAATCGGGCGTCATGATGACGCGGCGGGAATCGGGATTGCGCGGGTCCATGACATAAATCACGTTGTACTTGGCCTCGGGCATGGTGGAGAGAAACGCAATTTGCTTGCCGGTGTGGTCGTAGATGACGTTGCTGTTGCGGGAATCCCCATCCGTCAGTAATTGCGTTTTGTTGGTGGCGACATCGAGCCCGTAAAGCTGGAAAAATTCGTCGCCGTCGTGATCGGCATCAAAGACAACCAAGTCTCCCGCCGTCGGCATAAAACTGCCGCTCATGATAGTGCCGGGAAATTGGGTCGTCATTTTCGTCTCCCCTCCCGGCGACAGAAGGACGTGCAACTGCCGGGTTTCATGGCCCACGGAGTTGATGAGCATCGCGTTCGATTTCGGGTCCCAACCCATGAAGGCATTTCCGTTCGCGGCCCAGTACGGGGCCGTCGCCTGCATGATGTCTGGCGAAATAGCCGGTACGCCATCAACCACCAAATCCGACGGCGGCGGCGATTGGGACCGCACCGGCGGCAGAATTGTCACGCACCCCAAGAGAATGATCAGGAATTCCATTCTGCGCAGTCGTGAAAAAGAATTTCGTCGTCTCATAAGGCTTATCTGGATCGGTGGCAACGCCGGGAAGTATCGGTAACGCCCGCCGCTTGGCAACCCAGCAATCCGGCATGTCGATTGAATTGCTCCCTCGACAAGTGGAATGACAGGCCTTTAATTGACCTTTTACGCATTCACCATGTCCACTCTCAAAATCGACGTTCGCACTGCTCCACTCGGCTCACCTGATCTCATCACCTATTTCGTCAAGGGAGATGCCCTGCCTGCGGGCGTTCCGATTTCGGAATTCGACGGCACAATCTGCAGCACGCTTCTCCTGCGCGATAAGACCGGGCGGACCCTCGTCGTCGGGTTAGGCGACAAGGAAAAGATCGAGCCTGACACGCTACGCCGCGCCACCGGCGCCGCCATCAAACATCTGCTCAAAATCGGTGGAACTGAAGCCGCGCTCGATCTCACCCTTTATCCCGATCACGTCGCGCCCGCCGTGGAGGGTGCTATTCTCGCGAGCTACAAATTCCTGGGCTTCGGCAAGGACCCTTCGAAGAAGACCCGCGGCGTCCTCGACAAATTACAGCTCCTCGTTACCGAACACGAAGTGACGAACGCCCGCGTGCAGGCCCATGACGCCGAGATTATCGCGACGATCACGAACACCATCCGCGACATCGGAAATCTTCCCGGCAACATGCTCACCCCGCCGATCCTCGCCGAGAAAGCGGAGGAACTCGCGAAGGACCGCGCCAATCTCACCGTCAAAATCTGGAACGAGCGGCACCTCGCGCGCGATGGCTTCGGCGGCATCCTCGCCGTCGGAAATGGCTCCGCCCATCCGCCGCGTCTTATCGTGCTCGAATATCTGGGCGCGGGAAAAAAGGACAAGCCCGTCGCGCTCGTCGGCAAGGCGGTCACGTTCGACACTGGTGGCATCTCCATCAAACCCGGCGCGCAGATGGACGAAATGAAATGGGACAAGATGGGCGGTCTAGCCGTTATCGGCATTCTGCTGGCTGCTGCCGACCTGAAATTGCCGATCAACATCATCGGCCTCATCCCCGCCGCCGAGAACATGCCCGGGCCCGACGCCTATCGCCCCGGCGACATCATCACCACGCTCGATGGCAAGACCATCGAAGTTCTCAACACCGATGCCGAGGGCCGTATCATCCTCGCCGACGCCATCGCCCACGCGCGCCTCACCTACAAGCCCTCCGCCATCATCGAATACTCGACGCTGACGGGTGCCGTCGTCATGGCACTTGGCTATCGCCGTGCCGGTCTCTTCACTTCCGAGGATAAATTGCGCGACGCCCTCGTCACCGCGGGCAAAACCACCGGCGAACTCGTCTGGCCTCTGCCTGTCGATGAGGAATACAAGGAAGGCACCGCCTCCGAAGTCGCCACCGTCAAAAATATCGGCGGCCGCGAAGGCAGTGCCTGCATCAGCGCCAGCTTCGTCAAGACCTGGGCCGAGGACGTACCCTTCGTCCATCTCGACATCGCTGGCACCGCCTGGACCACCAAGCCCCCCGCACACCTCGAAGGCGGCGCCACCGGCTTCGGTGTTCGCCTCACCCTGCAAGCGTTGCGCGCTGGATTGCCGGTATAACAAGGCTTCGCCAACATGGCCCGCCTGCCCGACCGTTTCGATCTTTGGGTCCGCAAAGCCCGCGAGTGCTCTGACCCGGCGCGCCAGGTCGACTACGTCCTCGGTGCCCTTTCAGCATTAACTCACTGGTATTTTTTTGACATCGGCACAAAACAAAATCCCCGACCATCAGAGGTGGAGATCGAAAATCACTGGTATATTCTCGTTTTTAGCGATATCGCCCGAATCGAGGAAATCGTCGAGATCGGTCCACCTCCAGTCATCTCCATCCCCACCCCCGCCGCCATGGCCTGGTGCGTGGAACGAAAGACCCAGGGTTGCGCCGGTCTGCTCGTGAACCCGGGTGACTTCGCCGCAGTCGTTCCCCTCTCGCAACTGGAGGTTTTCCACGACGAGTGGAGCCGTCAGCAAATTTCACGGGCCTCCGGTTTCTGGATGCCCAACCTCACGACAGAGGAAGAGGACTTCTGGCAGGAACACGGAATCTAAGAGTTAAATTACCTCTAGGTTTGACCGCCTGTAATGATCTGCGTAACTTCTAAGACATGAGCGACCCCGCGGCCTCTTATTCGCCCGGCGATATTTCAATGAAATCGATGCAGCGGGCCTTTCCCTCGCTCTCGCAAAAACTCGATCTGCGGAGGCAGCTTGCCACCGTCAAACCCGAACTCGAAATGATCGAGGAGCGGCTGCGATTCCAAGTGCAGGAATTCGATCCCGGCATTTCGGGCTACGTCAGCTATGCGCTCGACAGCAACGGCAAACGCATTCGCCCCGCCCTCGTTTTGCTGGCCGCGCACGCGACCGGAAAATCGACGCCGCAGCACATCGATCTCGCCGTTGCACTCGAGTTGATCCATCTGGCCACGCTGGTGCATGACGACATCATGGATGGTGCCTCGCAACGACGCGGCAAGCCGACGGCATTTGCCAAATGGGGTGCGGAACTTTCTGTCCTGCTCGGTGATTGTCTCTTCTGCCACGCCTTGAAACTGAGTTCCAATTTTTCCGACCAAAGCATCTCCCGCAAGATCGCCGAGGCCTCCAACGAAGTTTGCAGCGGCGAAATTCTCCAGACGCAGCGTCGGTTCGATCTCAAGTTGAGTATCCCCGAATACATCAAGATCATCTCGATGAAAACGGGCGCGCTTTTCCGTATCTGCACAGAATTGTCCGCAGTGCTCAACAACTGCCGCCCGGATGAAGTTCTGGCCATGCGCAATTACGGCGATTACCTCGGCATTGCCTACCAGATTTACGACGACTGTCTTGATCTCGTCGGCACCGAAGGAGCGACCGGCAAAACGGTGGGCACCGACTTGGCCAAAGGCAAGCTGACGCTGCCTCTTCTGCATCTTCTCGCGCAGGCCAGTCCGGCTGAGCAGGAACATCTGCACACGATCATTCTTCACGGCACGACCGAAAACCGAACGGAATTGCTGGCGCAGGTTGTCGAGCGAGGCGGACTTAAGAATGCGGTGCGTCGCATCCAAAGTTATCTCGACCAAGCTGTCGCGTCGTTGCAGGTACTGCCGAAATCGAGTTATCGCGACACGCTGGAAGGCATCCCGCGCGCCGTCGCCGAGCAAGTCGCCACGCTGGGCTGATTTCGCTGGTAGCCGTCGCACACTAGGGCCTGTTAACATTAACTAAGGGGCGCTCGTCGAACTCCGAGAGAAGCAAATAGTGTCGTCCCGGAGGGACAGAGCGAATAGCAATAGTATTAACAGGCCCTAGTACGCTGTAACCCTTGAAATAACACATAAAAAATTCCGTCATCTTGAGCTTGTCGAAAGATCAGCTTCAAGTGAATTCAACCGATCGCGGAAAACCTCGGGAAGCAGGCGAATTTCAGAGGTAGAATTGGCAAAAGGAAGCCCGCGCCAATCGTGGTCATTTTCCGGACGCTGATCCTTCGACAAGCTCAGGATGACGAACTGATTTTAATACGAATGTTACAATGGTACGGAATACTAGACGGTAGTGTCTTCTTCGAGGACCCGGCTCCGTCCGGGCCGGTTCCTCGTTCCCAAGTTTGCTGTCCTCCGCAGGAGCTTGGGAACGGCCCCTTGTTCTTCGCGCTAATTTCAATGTATCTTCGGCAGAAACTCAGCCCCGCAAGGCCCGCCGTCAGTCGTGGCCGCCACATGGCTGACCACCTCGCCCTGCATATTCAGCACCGGAAAATAAAACTTGGAAACCTCCTCTGACGCCTCATCAATATAATGGCCGATAAACGTGCGGCGAAACCGGTCCTTTGTCCGATTCGGACCCGATCCGTGAATGAGGTTGCCGCCGAAAAACATGGTCTCGCCGCGCTTCACGATCACTGGTTCCGGCTTTTGGTCGCGCGGGAATTTGAAAATGTGGGAGTCACCATAGTTGAGCCAAGTGTCCTTTTTATTGGCGGTCCGGTCCGGGCAAATGATGTTGTCGCGATGCGAACCGGGCACGACCCAGAGGCAGCCGTTGTCGAGGTCCGCCGTGTCAATCGCCGTCCACGCAGCAATGCAGGTTGCCGGCTTCGTGGCCAGATAGATATTGTCCTGATGCATTCCCTGGCCTTTTCCACCCGGCGGCTTGAAATAATACATCGTCTGCACGCCAAGCGCCGGCTTGCCCAGCAATTCTTCCAGAACTGCGCCCACGTTCGGATGGAGCATCCATCCGGCTGCTCGTGAATCGTAACGATGCGGATGCATCGCGCGCAACTGGCCCTTGGTCGGATCAACCTCATCAAAAGCGTTCCCGTCATAAACCTTTTCGCCCCGCAATTTGAAATCCTCAAAGAAATTTTCGATGTCCTGGATTTCGTCTTCGGAGAAAAGTCCCGGCACGATGCAGTAGCCACGTTCCCGGTACTGAAGTTTTTGTTCGTCGGTAATCAGCGAATGGGCCTTTGAGATCATGGCAACAACTTAACGCATGGCCCTCTATTTGAGAATAGACGCGACTGCCTTATACCTATAATATCCTGCTATCATGGCCCGTATAGCCACTCCCTGGTCACCGCTGGGGGAACTTTATTGTGATGAGTTTCATCGGGATGCCTCCTATTCCACCTGGAGGCCGAAGGGCACCGACGATTGGCTCCTTATTTATACCGAGGTGGGTGCCGGTCGATTCGTTTCAGCCCAAGGTTCGGTCGTTACGAGGGCCGGGGACATCGTACTATATGCGCCGCATGAACCTCACGATTACAGCACCAGTCAGGATGCTGGAGAATGGCGTTTGCTCTGGGCGCATTTTCTTCCGAAACCGCATTGGCAGGCGTGGTTGAGTTGGCCTGCAACCGAACAGGGACTCAAATTATTGAGGCTGGCGGAAGGCGAAATTCAGTCCGAGTTTCGCGCCGCGATGCGCCGCATGATCAGTCTTTCGAAGCGGCCCATTCCCATTGCGCGTGACCTTGCCATGCCCGCCCTGGAGGAAGCGCTGCTCTGGGCGCGGCTCGCGGCTTATCAGGATAAATGGGTGACGATGGATGGCCGGGTTCGCCGCGCGATTGATTATCTCGCGGCTCAATATCGCGAGCCGTTCCAGATGGAAAAACTGGCGCGGCACAGCGGGCTTTCCGTTTCCCGCCTGGCCCATCTTTTTACGGCGCAAACGGGATTGTCGCCGCAGCGATTTCTCGAGCGGCACCGAATGCAGATCGCCTCGCGTCTGCTGCGCATGACCGATTTTACCGTGACGGAAATCGCCGCAGAGGTCGGCTATGCCGATCCGTTTTATTTCTCGAACCGCTTCCGCCATTACAGCGGAAAAAGTCCCAGCCAATTCCGCGCGAACGCGGGCTGAGCATCACTCACTCGGGTAGAAGCGGGTGATCTTTGAGCCTTGGATTCCGAGCCCGGCCATGAGGCCTTCCTGGCGGAAAATGAAGGCATAGATATCTCCCTGCATCGTCGTGGTGGACTTGGTCGTGGCGGCTCCCGCATCGACGATGACGATGCTTGGGCCGACGCCGATTTCCCAGCCGTTGCTCTTCTTGAGATAGGAGAGAGCATTGTGGTTCATGAAGAACAGGACGTAGCTGTATTTCTGGACGCCGGCCTGTAAGCCGTAGGAAACGGCGGAGCTGTGGTAATAGCCGGTCGTGCCGCCGCTTCTGATCAGGGCGCCTTCTCCGCCTTGGGCGCCGAAGATGAAACCGGCTTTGACGATGGTGGGGAAGACGAGGGCTGCGGTGGCCTCGTTGGCGATCTCGACCGCCTTGGGATTCATGGCGTAGAGCTTGTGCAGGGCTTGGCGCGAGTCCACGTCCAACTGGTAGGCGGTGGCGGCGTGGAGGCCGGTCGAGAGCGACCCTATCAGGGCCAGTGCGAGGAGGAGGGTGGAGGCGAGTTTATTGATTTTCATAAAAGCGGATATCTACCAGTGGAGAGAGCGTTTCTCCTCTGATGGGGTGTTGGGGCGGAGGCCGGATTTGTACCAGTGAAGAGAACGATTCTTAGAAATTCCCGCCGAAGATGATCTGGAGGCCTTTCATGACGACGTTGTGGTGGCGGCGGTCTGAACAAAGGCAACTCCCGTACCCAGCGCGCGAGCGGCCAGACTGAGCCGGGTGAAAAACAGGGTGGCTCGTGGCATCGACTTGAAAAGTTGGAGGCACATACGCGAGTGAGTTATAGACATGTTAGGTCTGGTAAAGCAATTGCCCTAAAGGGCAATACAAGGCCGAAACACTCTTTCAAGTGTCTCTTTCGGTCTATTGCGACGGTTTGTGACTGCTGGTGAGAAGATCGGCCTTGAAGCCTTTCCTGTTGCTGCCACGGTGAAAAACAGGCGTCTGGACACTCGTCTCTAATCGCTTGCAGCACCAGATATCAAAAGCCACGCTGTAAAATGAACCCAATTCGTGTCAATAGTGAGGACTGCCCCCTTCACTCCTGGGAGAGTTTTTTGCTTTTTGTAAGATTCTTTTACCCCATGCAATGCTCGGTAATTCGATGTGCCGATAAAAAGGATAAGAAAGGACGATGATTACGGTGCAAAACGAGATACAGCTTATGAAAGTGACGGTTAGGGGGACGGTGTGCCAGTGAAACAGTCTTGCGAAGAGACCGGGCAGGTGATCATGCCAGTACGACAATATGGGCTCGTGAATCAAATAAGTGCTGTAGCTGATGATTCCCGTCCAACGCAGGCCGTTAAGAATCAGTCCACGAATGCCGCTCATGTTCAAATTGAGATTTGGGCGACTTAGGAGATCGGCGATGAGATAAACTGTCGAGACCGCCGCAAGCGTAAAGCAAAAGGGTGCAAGCGGTTTTAGGGAATAGGAAAGCAGGAATACCAGCGGCCAAAAGCGCAGGGAAAAATTCCTGAAAGGAAGAGGGGTGCCTTTAAGATAGGCATCTGCCAGCGTTGCTCCGACCGACCAACTGTACCAGTAGAACAAGGGCGATCCTGAAATCCATTCCGGTAACGCAGCGGGATGAGGCAGGAGAGACAGGATACTTTCCAGGCCTCTCAGGCCGAGCTCGAACATGCCCGTAAGGTATAAAACACGGAGCCAACCGACGCGCATGGCGAGCCAATAGAGCAGCGGATATAGCGCATAAAGCTGGACTTCGACCGCTATGCTCCAGAAAGCATCGCTTACAGCGTAACAATAGTGACGACTGAAATTTTGCACTAAAAAGACATGGGTTAGCACCTGGGCCACGGTTTCTTTAAATGCCGTCAGGTTGCCATTCCAATGGTGAGTCGCGAAACCGAGCCCCAGTCCAAGCCGACTCTGGGGAAAGACAAAGGCAAAAAAGAGGAAGGCTAGCAGATAGGGAGGATAGATGCGGAAAAAACGTCGGGTAAAAAAAGTGCCAAAGCCTTTTTGGGAGGAGCGCGCGTGGCTCAAGTGGATGCAAAAACCGCTTACGACAAAAAAGATGCTGACACCGCTCCATCCCAGGCTTGCCGGCCAAAGCGCGAGAAATGACAGAGGAGCATGCAAATCTCTTACCCAACCACTCCAGCGAAGCTGGTCTTCATTATAAATGGGCCAGAAGGTCCAACTAAAGGAGTGGATCAACAGAACAAAAATGATCGCCACTCCTCTCAAGTGATCCAGAAAGAGAATATGTTCCGGGCCTTGTTTTAGGTTGGCTATACTTTCCTGCTTATGTTGTGAAAGGGTAGGCAAGATGATGTGATCCCGAAGAGTGAGCCAATGTGGGTGCTAGTTCCGAACGGGAAGTAGCGTGCAAGTGTTGTAGTCCTCCCTCCGGCGTACAAGCCTTTTCCGCATGAGAAGACATGTGAAGGGGGCAGTGTGAAAGTGTGCGGGAGCAAACGGGGACAGGTACATTAAGGGGGCAGTCCTGAATGGCACTAAGTTAAGCGTCGTTTGCGCAGCATCGATTACATTCGAGTCGGCGCTTTCTATCATTTCAACGACTTATGAAGCGCTCGATTAAGCTTGCTGGCATCGGAGGTAATCCGATGAAAAAAGAAAGCGACCGAAGCAACGAAGTTGCGCCGACAAGGGCGTTCCCAAGTGCAACTTGGGAACGAGGGATTTTTCATCAAACTCATCCTAAAACCCGCCTTATCTTAGTGCCATTCAGGACCGCCTCCAGCTTTGACCAGCTTCCGAACGGATCCTTCGACAAGGATGACTAATGATAAATGTGAGAGTTTCGCAGTGGTCTCCAATGAGCCATCGATCTGACACAAGAAATTCACTTATTCGCGGCGATCAAGCTGGGCATTCGACCCGAAAAAGAAGCAGACTGTGAACCCCATGAAACTTATTACATTCATTGCTTTTACCACGCTGTTGTTTTCCGGCCTTGCGCAGGCCCAGGATTCGGCCAAGGAACGGATCGCCGCGCTCAAGGCCAGTGTGGCCACGAACAAGATCATTTTAAAGCAGTACCAATGGATCCAGACGACCACGGTTAGCATGAACGGCGACGTGAAGTCGACCAAGCAGGAGCGGTGCTATTATGGCGATGATGGCTCGCTGCAGAAAGTGGTGATCAGCGATACGACGGCTCCGCAACAGCAGGGTGGTCTGCTTTTCCGACGGATCAAGGAAGAAAAGAAGCAAGAAATGATGGATTACATGAAGAGCGCGGTGAGCTTGGTGAAGAGCTATGTGCCGCCGAATCCGTCTTTGATCCAAGCGGCGAAGGATGCCGGGAATGTGTCGATGCAAAAAGTGGGTGGCGGACGCATCCGTATCGTTTTTCAGAGCTATCTAAAAGCGGGCGATACCTACAGCGTGGAAGTGAACCTGATGGACAACCGTCCGGTGGGCCTGAACGTGAAAACTTATGTGAACGATCCCAGCGACGTGGTGAAGATGAGCGCCGTCATGGGGCAGTTGGACAACGGAACGTCGTATCCTGCCGACATCACGCTTAACGCGGAGAGCAAGGGAATCACGGTGGTGGTGCACAACGGCGGTTACCAGCGGAAAAACTAGGCACGCCGCATGAACCTTCGGCATCTCATCCTTTTCGCCTTTGTGGCGAATCCGATGGTGGCGCTGCTTCACGCGGCGGGGCCGGAGGCGTCGCCCTTTTTGCCGACGGTGGTGAATCCGGGCAAGTCGCCCGGTTCCGCCCCAAAAGGAATGCTATGGATACCGGGCGGCGAGTTCTCGATGGGCTGCAAGATGCCGTCCGCGGGTGTTTGCACGATGGCGACGATGAATGCGGTGAACGACACGCAACCGATCCACCGGGTTTATGTGGATGGGTTCTGGATGGACAAGACGGACGTGACGAATGAGGAGTTCACCAAGTTCGTCAAGGCGACTGGTTATGTGACCGTGGCGGAAATCACGCCAACGAAAGAGCAATTTCCAACTGCGCCGCCGGAGAATCTGGTGGCGGGTTCCGTGGTCTTTACGCCGCCGAAGCAGGCAGTGCCGTTGGATGATTTTACGCAGTGGTGGAGCTATGTGGCGGGCGCGAACTGGCGTCATCCCACCGGGTCGAACAGTGATTTGAAGGGCAAAGAAAACTATCCGGTGGTGCAGGTTTCCTACAAGGATGCGGAGGCTTATGCGAAATGGGCGGGCAAGCGGTTGCCGACCGAGGCGGAATGGGAATTTGCCGCGCGTGGCGGCCTGACCGGCAAGACGTATTTCTGGGGTGACGAATTCAGGCCCAACGGCAAATGGATGGCGAACATCTACGAAGGGCAGTTTCCGGTGAAAGACACGGGCGAAGACGGCTATGCGGGGCTCGCGCCGGTCGCGCAGTTTCCGCCGAATGGGTACGGGCTTTACGACATGGCGGGGAATGCCTGGCAGTGGTGCAGCGATTGGTATCGGCCCGACTACTACGCGCGGCTCAAACTTGAGGGCATCCAGGTTGCTCGTAATCCGCAAGGCCCCGAGTCCAGTTATGATCCCAACGATACGACGCCCCAGAAGGTGCAACGGGGCGGTTCTTTCCTCTGTACGGACCAGTATTGTACCCGATATATGATGGGGACGCGCGGCAAGGGGGACATCGATACTGGCAACAATCATGTTGGTTTTCGCTGTGTAACCGCTAAACAGCTCTAAGCTATGCGCACCATTCAACTCGAATGCACAACCTGCGGGGAGCGCTACCAATCCCACGGTTGCGACCACGGGATGCGCAGTTACTGCGAGAAATGCGGCCAGTTATTGGAAGCCTCGAATCGGGGTCAGGTTCTGCGGACGCTGCTGCTTTCGATTTCCTGCCTCATTCTCCTGGTGCCGGCCAACATCTACCCGATCCTTCGATTCAGTTGCCAGGGGCAATGGACGCAAACCCAGATTATCACGGGGGCGATTTTGCTGACGCAACAGGGAAGTCCCATCGTGGGGGCGATGGTTTTGTTTACTTCCGTCATTGCGCCGTTTGCCCTGCATATCATGATCAGCTCGGCGTGCGCGTTTCTACTTCTTGGGTGGTTTCCGCGTCTGACGAGGCGCATGTGGCGACTGCTGTTTGAGTTTCAAGAGTGGGGAATGATCGACGTCTATTTGCTCGCGCTGGCTGTCGGTGCGATCAAGTTGCTGGGACTGGGCGCCATCGAACCCAAGCCGGCGCTGTGGTTAATGCTTCTTTTTGTGCTGATATCGGGGGTTTGCTTGGGAAGTTTGAATCCGGTAGCAATTTGGACGCAACTGCGTTCGGGAATGAATCCAAAGTCAGACCCATCTACCGACTTGGACGCGATTGCCTGTCATCATTGCGGAACTGTTCCAGAAAAAACCTCACAGGAAACGTGCGCGGTTTGCGAAACACCGCTGCATCCTTTTGTCATCGATGACCGGCGGATGTGGGCTTATTTGCTGACGACCGTCGCCCTCTACATCCCAGCGAATCTTCTTCCGGTGATGAACATGAGCCTGCTTGGGGACGCCCAGGATTACACCATCATGGGCGGGATCATTTATCTCTGGCACGATAACGATATTGTCCCGGCCATTATTGTTTTTTTCGCGAGCATCATCGTGCCGATCGCGAAAATCTCCGCCCTGTTCTTCCTCCTTTTTTCCTATAAATGGAATCGTTTTCAAAAGGAGCAGACGCGAGTCTTCCTGATCGTCAAGAGCATCGGTCGTTGGTCGATGGTCGACGTTTTTGTGCTCGCGGTGCTGGTCGCGCTCGGTCAAATGGGAGTGGTCGCGACGATCGAGCCCAAGGCCGGTGCCATCGCCTTTTGCGGCGTGGTGATCTTCACCATTTTTGCCGCCAACAGTTTTCAACCCCGCTGGATTTGGACTTATCGCCAAGCCCAACAGTCACCTCAGAACGGACCCTATGCACATGCAACCCACGCCATCAATTGACACCACAACCGCGTCGCCGCGGGAAACGAAACCTCGCGTTCACAAGGGCTTTGCCTTCTTCTGGCTGGTGCCTGTCGCCGCCGTGGCGCTGACGGCTTATCTTTTTTACCAGACGATCGAGGCGCAGGGCAGCACCATCGAGATTACCTTCGATGCTTCACAGGGCTTGGTCCCGGGAAAGAGCGAGCTTCACTATCACGGAGTCAAAGTCGGGCTCGTGCAAAAGGTCAAGCTGAGCGAGGACTTCAAGTCGGTCGTGGTTGAGGCTCAGCTCGATCGCTCGGCAAATAACCTGGCCCTGTCCGATTCAGAATTCTGGATTGTGCACCCGCAAATCAGCCTCAGTGGCATTTCCGGTCTTGATACCCTGATCAGCGGAAATTACATCGAGATCGTCACGGGCGGCAAGGGCAAGCCGACGACGAAGTTTATCGGGTTGAGTCATCCCGACGGACGAGACCCGATGTCTCCCGATATGTTTCTGCGGCTGACCTGCAACAAGATGCCTTCGGTGGGCGTGGCTTCACCCATTCTGTTTCGCCAGATGCAGGTGGGTCAAGTGGTCGGGCTCAATTACGATGTGGCTGCGCAGAAGGCCCACATCGATATTCACATCTACAAGGAATACATCGGTTTGATCCGGGAGGAGACGCGCTTCTGGAATACGAGCGGCCTGGATGTTTCCATGGGGCTGAGCGGCGTGAACATCAAGTCGCCATCGCTCGACAGCATTCTCTTTGGGAGCATTTCGTTGGGAATTACCGATGAGCTCCTGAACACCTCGCCCGCGGCGCCTGAAGGCACCGAGTTCCAGCTTTTCGATTCGGTTCAGCAAATGATCACGCACGAGGCCGAGACGATCAACAAGTCGGACATCGGAGTTGGCGTGGTTCTTACCCTGCACATGGCGCAAAGCCAGGGGATCACGGCTGATACGACAGAATTGAAATATCGCGGGCTTACCGTGGGAAAGGCTGTGAGCGTTCAGCTCTCGCCTGATTTCAACGGAGTCCTGGTCAAGGTGCTGGTCTCGCCGAAGTTTCAAGACCTCGCGAAGGCGAGTTCGCGCGTTGTCCTGGTCTGGCCGCAGATTCAGATCAAGAATGTCTCGACGGTCCAGGTGCCACCGGATCTCGTTCAGGGACCTTTCTTCCGATTGGAACCCGGCGAAGGCGCACCCTGCACGGACTTTGCGGTCACGGAAACGGACGAGGGCACGTATCATCCCATGGACGGTTTGCAACTTGTGCTGAAGACCGGGCACATCGGGAAACTGATTGCTGGTTCACCGGTTTATTATCGCGGTGTTAGCGTCGGTCAGGTTGAAACGAGCGGTCTTGCTTCGGATGGGCGGACGGCGCAACTACGGATTGTCATCGCTTCGGATTACGCTCCGCTTGTTCGCGCGAATACGAAGTTTTGGAATTGCAGCGGCATCACGACGAACATGAGCCTGCTGGGCGGAATGCAGGTCAAGTCGGAGTCGGTGGCCAGCGTGCTGTCAGGCGGCGTTGCTTTTGCCACGCCGGACAATGCGCAGATGGGCGCGCGGGCAAGCTCGGGCGCTTCTTTCGACTTGGCGGACCAATCTCAAGACGCGTGGTTGAAATGGCAGCCCAACATTCCGCTCAATCAGTAGTTTGATCAACAAATCCAACACCAAAGGGCAATAGACGGATTTTTGAAGAATTCGTAATTTCCTGATCCAGTAAACCTCTGCTTCATTATGAGAACTCCTTCTTTCCCACGTTTTGTCTTTGCCATTGAGGCAATCACCGTCGTCTCTGCTGCCGTTCTTTTGGCGGGTTGCCATGCCAAGCCTAATGGGGCTCTGCAGACCGGAGAGAGCGATAAAACTCAAGCGGATACGAATGCCGTTCCGCAGACGCCTGCGCCGGATCAACAAGCGGCCCAGTCGACGGCTCCCGCCGCAACTCCACAAACTGCGACGGATACGACCCAACCTCCCGCGCCGACCATCGATGCAAGCAAGTTTAACTGGCCACGGACCTACAAGGATGACACTGCGACGATCATGGTCTATCAGCCCGCGATTCAAAAATGGGACGGCTTTAATTTTGAGGCGCGCTTTGCCGTTTCCATTCAGGAGGCGGGCAAGCCTGCTCCCGTTTTCGGCGTGATCTGGCTGACGGCTAATTCCAACGTGGACAAGGAAGAGGGCATTGTGACGTTGTCGAACATGGCCATCACCAAGTCGAATTTTCCGACCGAGCCGGACAATGCGCAGAAGTACGTCGCTTATCTCACTTCGAAGTTACCCGCGCAGTCGATGCCCATTCCCCTGGCGCAGATCAGTAACAAATATCTGCTCGGCCAGGCCCTCAAGAAGGTCGCAAGCCAGCCGGTTAAGAATACGCCGCCGCAGATTATTTTCAGCGACGAGCCTGCGCTCCTGATTCTCGTTCAAGGCAATCCCGTGATGCATCCTCTTGCCGGAACGAATTGCAACCGGGTTTTCAACACCAACGCGCTGATTGTCCAGAACGCGGCAGATGGCGGGCCCTTTTATCTACGCGCGCTCAATTACTGGTTTAAATCGGATTCCATCAACGGTCCGTGGGCGGTCGATCCCGACGCGCCGACCCGGTTGGCCTCGGTCGAGCAGGCTGCGGCAGCGATTCCGCAAATCGACTTGATCAATCCGCCAGCGGGTCAAAATCCGCCCGCGCCTGATATCTATGTCAGCACCGTTCCCGCCGAGTTGCTGCAAAGCAACGGTGAGCCGAGTTTTGTTCCGATCCCGAACACGCAATTGCTGCAGGTGAAGAACAGCGACAACGCGATCATTCTCAATATCGGTAATCAACTTTACTACGCGCTTATTTCTGGGCGCTGGTTTAGTTCTCAAAGCCTGACAGGTATGCCGTGGAGTTATGTTCCCGGTGATAAATTGCCCTCTGACTTTGCCAAGATTCCGCCGGACAGCGACAAGGGCAATGTCCTCGTCTCGGTCCCCGGCACGCCGGAAGCCGAGGAGGCCGTGATTGCCAATTCGATCCCGCAGACGGCCACGGTTAATCGGCAGGCAGCTATGCTCACGGTTGATTACGATAACAACCAGCCCCAATTCGCGCCGGTCGCCGGTACTCCCTTGCAGTACGCGGTGGATTCGGCCACGCCGGTGATCCAGGTCAACCCCACCACTTTCTATGCGGTTTCCAATGGTGTGTGGTTTGTGGCCAACGTGCCGACTGGGCCGTGGGTCGTGGCCACTGCCATTCCGCCGGTGATCTATACCATTCCGGTTGCCTCGCCGATCCACTATGTGACTTACGTGCAGGTCTACGGCTATACGGACACGGTTGTCTATGTCGGTTACACGCCGGGATACTATGGAACGGTAGTGACGCCCGGCGGAGTTGTGGTCTATGGCAGCGGCTACGTCTATCCGCCTTACATTGGAACGACGGTCTACGTCGCACCGCCGCCAACCTACGGCTATGGCGCGAGCTACGCCGATGCCGGTGCCGCGGGATTCCTTTTTGGGTTTGCGGCAGGGGTGGCTCTCGATGCGTGGCTTCAGCCGCATTGGGGTTGCTGGGGAACCACGACTTACAACACGACGATCAATACAGGCTGCGTTTACAATAGTTGGGGCGCACACGTAGTCACGACCGGGACTGCCTATGGTTATCACGGGGGCGGTTATGCCGCGGCCGGTTACAATCCTTATAACGGCAACTGGGCCGCCGCCAGCCGGAGTGGCAGCTACAATTCCAATACGGGAACGTACAGCGGGCAGAGGTCTGCGGCGGGTTACAATTCATACACGGGCAACTATGCTGCCGGCCAACAAAAGGCCGCGTATAATCCCGCAACAGGTGCGTCTGCGGAGGGTGAAAGGGGTGTTACGGGGAACGCCTATACGGGCAACTATGATGCCGGTCGAAATGGCAGCGCGTACAATCCGAGCACGGGACGCAGCGCCAGTGGTTCAACCTCGGTCAGTGGTAATGCGTACAATGGAAATTGGAACGCCAATCAAAGCCGCTCATACAACGACAGTCAGACTGGAGCGAGCGCGTCATCGTCAAAATCGGCCAGCGGCAACGCTTACAACGGCACGTACAGTTCGCAGACCGATCGTTCCGGCACCACGGCCGATGGCAGTTCGGCGTCGGGCACCAAGACCAGCACGGATGGAACCACGACTCAGCAAGGCTCATCCTATAATGCCAAAACGGGCCAGAGTCAGTCTTGGGACCACACCAACGGACAAGGTGTTTCGAACTCGGCCAGTTCGGATTCGAACCACGTCTACTCGGACTCCAGTGGCAATGCTTATAAGTCGGATGGAAACGGTGGCTACCAAAAGGCGACCAGCAACGGCTGGCAGAATGCGGGTCAGAGCCAGAACCAGGACCTCAATCGTCAATCCCAAGGTTGGGGTGGCGGTGGGGGAGATTCTCGTTGGGGCGGCGGCGGCGATAGCGGCGGTGGCTCTCGCTGGGGTGGAAGCGGCGGCGGCGGATACTCAAGGGGTGGCGGTGGTGGTGGTGGCGGTCGCTCCTGGCGATAAATCCGAGATAAACGCAGTTACGGATTTCGCGAATATCCTAAAGGAGAAGTGCGATTTTTCGTTCCCAGATTTCTGACGCCGAATCACGAGTAGACCGGTTCATTTCGCCTCAGGCAATGGCACGACGATCATTGCCTTGAGGTTCCGATTTCCATCGAGGGTTCCAAAGCCTGGACGGCTGAACTCTTATGGGGCACAGACCCCATGGTGCCTGACCGTGCCTGTCGATATTCTCCTGCATCAACACCACCCGAATTAATCCCACAAAAGACTCGAAATGATCTCCCTTATCATAACTCTCATCGTCGTCGGAGTACTCCTCTGGCTGGTCAATAACCACATTCCGATGGACGGGAAGATCAAACAGATCCTCAACATCGTGGTCGTGATCTGCGTTGTCGTCTGGCTCTTGTCCGCGTTCGGCGTTCTGGGGCATACCGGCGACATTCAAGTTCCCCAAATCAGGTAACCGTATGGATGTTACCTTGATCGCCATTCGCATGATCTATCTCGTGAAGGGATATCGGCTGTATCGGGAAAACGGCGCCCGGGCCGTCTCATTTAGCCGTTACGTGAAGAACGAAATTTGCGATCTCATCTCCATCGCCATCCAATAAACAAATCCTATGAAAATATATCTCTGTCTTGCGGCATCCCTGTTCATCGTTGGCTGTGGAGTCATGGCCGGCAGTTCGTTGACTCAAACCAATCTCGATAAAATCCACACCGATATGTCTCCGACGGAAGTCAGGGCCATCCTGGGTGATCCCGCAGATTCCAGGTCCGAGCCAATCCCCGTCGTCGGTGGCATGCAGACTACCTACGTCTATCATTCGAGTGCTTCCGACATTACGATCATCTTTAAAAATGACCTGATGAAGGAGAAGCACGGAACCTTCGGTCAATAGTCTTTCGATTAGCAAAGACCCTTTGGAATTAATCGGCGGCTCTGTTATCGTTCAAGCTCTTCGTGGCCTTACTTGGTGTTGCGCCGTTCTCCACAATCGAACAGTGGCACAAAAAGGGGCACGGAGTTAAATCCAAATAAGAGAACAGACGTAATTGCTCGTAATCAATTATAGCCCGAGTGATGGAATGGCAGACATACAGGACTTAAAATCCTGAGGGGAGAAATCCCCGTGTGGGTTCGACTCCCACCTCGGGCACCTTTTTCAGAGGTAAAAAAATTTAGTGGGGAAAAGCCGGTCGGACTAGGTCGGTCTACGCAGGACAACGACAGGCATCTATCTTGTCACTATTGTGTCACTTAATCCGTCTATGAGGCCTTCGACGCGTACTTTGATTGACTTTTGGGTGTAGTGCCTTTAGAGTTGCCTTACCAGAGATGGGAGCGGGTAACCCCGAGACCCCTGGTAGCCCCGGCACGCTTAGCGGTTCGCCGATCGGTTGTCTTCGCCGCAGATATGTTAGCTGGCCTCAACGAGGAGCTCCTCGATTAAAGGAAAGGTTCCTTTATGGCTAGTAAGTTTAAGGCGGTAACGGCGGGCGAATTGAGTGAAGTTTTTCGCTCTGAAAAATTGGCAAGAAGGCTTGTCAAGGCCGAATGGTTAAAACCATTTTGGAGGCAGCATCGCTTGGTGCTTTTTGACGGAGGCGATGTTCAAGCCTGTTGGCGGCGTTTGAAAAAGGGAGAGGTTCCACCTCCTCTCTAAGAAGAAAAAAAGCCTCTTCGGGCTCAACCGAAGAGGCTTTTCGCTTCCGCTGCTAACTGATTTTCTAAGCGCAACCTAGTTGCGTTTGTCGTTTTTGTCAAGTTGACAGCGGTAGCCCTTCCGAGGCTACTTATGCCGAGAAAACATTCTCTCTCGACGGCTCACATGAAGCCGCTTGAGATAACTCATCATCCGGTTGTGCTCAATCCGGGCCAGAGTGGCCTCGTTGACGGCTGCAAGGTTCACTTTTTCGGCACCTACACCGCGCCGTTACAGGCTCCTCTTCCTCGTGCCACTTCGGACGGCCTGCCACTTCCAGAGACGTTAACCCAAGAGGCAGCTCTGCTTCGTCATATTGGGGAGGTGTGCAGGCCGGATGACCCAGAGGCACGGCGTCGCGAGGAGGTAGAGGAGTGGCTAGTTACGGTTCTGGAATCCCAGTGTTTGCAAGTGGCGAGTGAGACTAGGGTATTCTCTGTAGCGTTGTTCAACCTTGAAGACGTGCTCGTTTCAGTTGTGAAGCGGAAACTTATGCTCTTTCCGTCCGTAGTCTCGCGGGTTACGAGGGAGATAGAAGATCAGTTAACCTACGTCCTCAGCGTGTTTCGCGCGCGTGGCCAGAGTGCCCGGGAATTTGTATTCAATGCGGGGCGACATCTCTTGTGGTCACCTGGGGATTTACCTCTTGATGCCGGTTTGCGGTTACGCGCCACTCTCCGTAAATTTCAGAATGATGTTGGCCGTGTTCTGCGTGATCCGCAGATTATGGGGGCAACAGGGAAAGAGGATTTTACTGCGCTCTTGCGGAAAACGGAGGGTTGCTTCTTCGTTGAAGATGACGGGTCTGTCTGGGTTCATTTGCACGCGCATTGCGTCGTTTCTGTGCTCTGCTTCTTAAAAAAGGATGAGTGGCGGAAGAGGTTAGAGCGCTTGCGTAAGTCAATGGAAGGGCGGGGTTGGGTTGGTTATGTCCATGTCGAAAAACTTAGTCGGGCAGGTGCCCGCTACATCCTTAAAGCGCCTCAGAAATTGACCGAGGAGGATTTTGGTCGCGAGAAGCGGAATCCAACTGAATCACCCCTGCTGGATTTGCCGCCGCAGGCAATAGCAGCGTGGGCCGTGGCGGGTTACTACACCCACCTGATCGAGGCTTACGGCACCCTCGCGGCTCTCCGGACCACGTTGAAAGGTGACCCACAACATAACGTACCCGCGAGGGCTATCGTTCGCCTCAAGCAGCGCAGCAGGCAAAGTGAGCCCTCCTTTGTTTTACGGTGGAAGAGTGATGAACCCAAAATGGCAAATCCCGAAACTGGACGCTTCGGCGACGATTACCACGGGAAGCGAGAAGGAAGGTATCTCGATTGCAAGATTAAGTTGCCACCTCGGTCAAAGGAGCTCGGTGAAACCTCCGCTTCACGGTTATTTAAGCGGCCCGAGGGCCTCCTGTGCCCTGGCGCTGGCGGTATGGTCGCCGATGTAAGGCTGATAACCGTAACCCGCCCAGCAAGGTCTACGTCAGGGAAACGTCAGCCCCGTATGATCATTGCGACTGAATGGTCAGACTTGCCGCGCCATTCAAAACTGTTTCAACGCCGTCGGGCTTTGGAGCTATTGCACGCACGAATCTTGGACTATCGCGGTTGGGAGCATTTGTATAACCCGGCGGAAAAGAAGAAGGCGATCAGAGATTTTTGGAGGAATCTTTGCGCGCGCTTTTATGGCCTTCCGCACCGGCTGCTTCATTCGGATCATAACGCCGTAAGTTCGCCTGAGGCGGTAGCCGCAGGCGAAAAGATTTCCACGGAAACACCCACGGAGTCGCCGCCATGAGTCGAAATTGCGATATAATCGGCATGGAATGCCTCGAAAATAAATCCAAAAAGCCCCACTAACCCCGGAACGGTAACGCCGTATAAAAATTTCTCGCCCGCAGTAAAACCAACCAAAGAAAGAAAGACGCATATGCCTCCTACCCCCACCCAAACATACATTCCCACGATCCCGCCTCTTTTACAGCAGGTTGTGGCAACCATCCCCGGAAAACGCCGTTACATAACCCAAATAGGTAAGCGCAATGAGACGTACGGGATTGTCGAAGCCTCTAGCCAAAACGGCGCATGGGTGGTCGCACGGTTGCCCCGCCAAGGCGAACCCGATCACGTCGTCACTCACGTCGTCTGCCACCCGAAAAGTGCGCATCGTCATTGGCGGTCACTACTCCGCACGTGGTGCACTTGCCCTGGCTTCCGCCAACGGGGCGACTGTCGCCACGTTCATATGGTTTGCGTGGCGGCCACGAACTAATTTCACCGGACGGGGCCGGACAGTTGCGGGGGTGGCGTCTTTGTACCCATGCTTGTGGATATGAAGATGTCGTCCTCGAAGAATCTGGTTCACAAACTACGCTCGCTGGGCCTGTGGCCAATGACGCAGTCGGTGGTAGATGGTTTGGAAGCCGAGCGGGCCGTTGAGGCCGCGAGGGCAGGCGATGCCTACGTCGCGTCTTTGACGCGGAAGCGGGTGGCAGTGTTTGTGGCGGTGGCGCCAGCGACGGCGACCGCGCCGCCCTTGGCTGGGGTTGTGGGGTATGAGCCGTCGGCGGCGGAAGGAGGCAGTCATGACGACGCCTCATAAGGGGGTCAAGGGGGACGGCGAAGCGGCCCCTTTGCAAGCGTCGTTTTTGGGGCTTGGCCCAAAACGGCTGGCTTGCCCGCCCCCTGTTTCCGATTCCCTTCGGGAAATCCGGGTGCGGTTGAAGTTGTCGCCGCCGCAGGCGGATCGCCTAGCTGAGCTGCCTCGTCGGTTGCGGTGGCGTGTGGCGGCGTTGGTGCTTGGGGCAGCTTTTGTGGGGGTGGATTTGGTGCGGTTGGTTGCGGTTCAGGAGGAGCTTCGCCGTGCCGGGATTCTTTTGAATCAGGCCCTGCATATTTGTCATCGTGATGGTGTTGTTTTGGACGCTTCGCGGGTTCTGGCGGTATTGCATTTGATTGAACGACTGCGGGGGGCGGCTTGAAGGTGATTTGCAAGGTTGTTCGGCTACGTGGGAAGCGGTCATCGGCGGCGGCTTCGCTCGCCTACGTCTATGCGAAGGGTACTCCAATGTGTGGTCATTCTCCGGTCGGCGTCTTTACGGGTGTGAGCGTCGTTGACGCCCCGATTTTTACCGCATCGTGTGATGATTTCGGCTTGGGTTCCGAGGTCTGCCACGTTGTTATTTCTTCCGATCAAAAACCGTCGCCGGAGGTGACCCAGGCGCTCGTTTTGATAGCTCAGGATTGGGCGCGCATTTATGCGGATGGGCGGGCGTGGGTCGCTGTTTCTCACACTGACACGGATCATGGGCATATTCACTTAGTCATGGCGCGGCGCGGCCCTGACGGGAGGTGTCTTTCACTGGTCCCGCAGGGACATCGAGGCCATGCGTACACTGGCTTTTACGGGGCGGGCTCAGGCTGTGGTCCGTGGCGCTGGGCGTTCTCGCCCGATGCCGGCGGAACTTCATCCTGCCGCCGAAAACAATCTGGTTCTCTCTCAACTAAGGAATGCAACGCATGAACAAATCAATGAACTCGTCAGGGCCGGAAGAATTGGAGTTGGCCGCCGCGATAAGCGAGGCCGCATCACCTCCATCATCGTCGGGGGGCGGCGGTGTCGCCTCAGCAGCCTCGCCAAGCTCACCGCCAGGGCGCACGGGCGCGGCAAGCTCGGCGGCGGCGAGGCCGCCAGCCGATCGGGCGGCATTGGTGAAGGCCCTCGGTTTGGAGGAGATAAAGAAGCGGCTGCGCAAGTACCAGGGCTGTCTCGGGGGGTGGATCGTTGTCGAGAAGGACGGGAAGTTGCTTTTCGTGGACGGAAGCGGAATGACCGCGCTCGAAGCGGATGTGGCGGCGCATACGATCATGATGAGTACTCGCTCCGACGGGGTTTGGAGGGTCGATGTGCCGGAGGACTTCGATCCCTTGCGGATCAGCATGGGAATCATTCTCGGCGAATTGGATTGGCTGCCATTCGCGGCTACTCCCGTAGCGTCGGAGTCGTGATGAGGTGTATTTCTGTGACCGATAGGATTGGGCGCATTTTATGACTGAAAGTGAAATTTTGTACCGTTGCGGTAAAATTTATTTCCTGCCTGGGTACGATGACCGGGCGATCATTCACGACGCTGCGGAGATGGGTGCTGAGCTCTTTTTGGCGGTGTGGTCACCGTCCTGGTGCAGCGCCGGTTTGAGGACGCGATCTATCTATCTGTTGAAAGTCGCTGAGGGTCTCGATGATCCCGCTTTCGTCGCGGCAGTTGAAGCTTTGCATGTGGTGTGGTTGGAGGAACGGGCCTATTTGTGCGAGACCTCGCCGCCGCCGGTTGATGTGTACCACCTGACGGCCAAGGACGGGGTTGTCGCTGGGCAGATTTTGAAGAGGCCGCCGCCCTCGGTTGCTGTTGGCGGTGGTGCGATGCGTCGGTCTTCTGCGTCTTGCGGTTTGGGGCGGGTTGCCTTGCGGAGAGTGGGCGAGGATCCCATGGGGCTCGACGGGAGCAAGGCGAGGTAGTCATGGGTTGGTGGTATTTCGGTGCGAAAAATGAACCCCTCAAAAGCGCCGGGGTTCATTTCTGGCGGCCCCAGGGCCGTGATCCCGTTTCCTGCAACGGGAGTGACAGGCTGCCGCAGGTCGAGAACGACATGAGCAGCGAGGTTACACGCTGGGCGAGAGGACGGGGTCGAATGCTCAGCACCGGGCACCCCGCACCGCCTGAGTGAACCCCGGCGATTGACGTTCCGGGCGCCTGAGGAGCTGGCGCGACTGGTGCGGCTTGATGTGGCGTAGGCGGCCTGCGCAGCATGAAGCCTCAGAGGGCTCGATGTAATGCTGGCCTAACCATGTCTGGCCACTATTACGAGGGGTGGCCGTAAATCACCTCGGCAACATCTTGCTTGGATGCTAGTGCAGTCAGTATGGTATCCTCGTTTATGATCACGAACCCGATCGTAATTATTCTAACCGGAATGCTCGTGTTTGGAGAGCTCAGCTCTCATGCAGATTCCGCAAACAGCACAAACTCTGTGAGCAATCCTTCCGTGGTTGGGCAGACACTGTCCCCAGCCAACGCGGCACTGGAAAAGGCTTTATCCGATACCCACGACGAGCAGACCAAATTGAAATTTGAAGAGTTGCATTTGCTTGAGGCACTCTCGAAAGGTTCAGAAGCCGCCGCGACTGAGGCCATGGGCCTATCGTTTACCCGATCCGTATCTGGACAGGCGTCCGTCACCTCAGCCGACGGGAAACAGATCAGCCTCACGGGCATCAAAATCGGCCTGTACACGAAGACACAACTCCAGCAGTGGATTGAAGGTGTAAACAACCTTGCACCCAGGGAAAGAGCATCCTTGGCCACCTTGGTGAGTTATGAGTCGCAAGCGAATCCCGGCTACCCTCGACCTTATCATTGGAATCCGAACTTGCTGGATGTTCTAAAGCTCAAACAATTGGTGTGGTCCAGTCAGTCCCGGTACACCAATATGTTATCGGCTGTGAGGACTCCAGAGAGTCTCGAAACAAAGACCGATGCTAACGGTAACTTCTCGATCAACGTACCTCCGGCAGGGGGGGACTATTATATAATGGCGGCAACGTCCCAGCAGATTGGCAACGACTATCGATACTATCTTTGGATTCTCAAGGCAGACCCCACGATTCACCCGTTTTTGCTCAACGATCGAAATAAGAGTGCTGACGATATTGTTTTTCCTTGAAGGATGTTCACTTTAAAAGCGAAACCCGAACAGAAACAGTAGCGCCATGAAGTTCAGGAAAAATACGATTGGGAACAATGTCCGTAATTCTTCTGAGCAATGGAACGCGCGGGACGATTGGGCCAACCATCAGGTCAAGGGGATTGAAAAGGTGTCGGCCATCAGGACTTGGCTCGTAGCTCTGGGCTCTTCCTTCATGTTCTTCTGGTTTGTGAGGCATCCCGACCATAGTGCAGGCCTGGGCTTTTACTTATTCTGGTTTTTTCCCGGCGTCTGCTTGTTCCTATTGTGCAGAGCAATTTTTCAAATCCTCCGATTGAAGCGCTTCGGCGATCCCGTGCTAGAGCTTAACGCAGTTCCAATTCCCCTCGGTGGATCGATAGACGGACGAATTACCATCCGCTCAAGGGCCGACAATGCTCCCGAGTTCACGCTCCTGCTAGCCTGCATTCACCGAGTGGTAGTGAACACCGGCAACCATAACAGTATCAGCGAAATGGTGCTTTGGTCTGCCGAGAAAAAGGCGACCTTACTCTCGGGCGGAACTCTTCTCGTCTCAATGGCAGTCCCGGTGGAGCAGCCGCAAACCGCCCTCGAAAATCCATTCGATAGCATTCATTGGCGTCTGACCGTCAAGGCCCCTTTTCGTGGCGTTTCTTTTTTGGAAAAATACGAAGTCCCGATTTATGGCGGTCACGAAGTTCCCTTGGGCACAGGCGCTTTTCCAAGGCCTGACAATTTTGCTGGTTCGGAGCCGAAACAAACAGTGCCGGTATCTGTAAAGACGGCGACTTTCCAGTCCATGTTTCTACTTCTGTTGCTTATCCCTTGTCTGATTGTTGGGCTGGTCATTAGTTCACATGGAATCAACGATATCAGAAAAGCCGTCGCAAGTAAGGATTGGCCCGTCACCACAGGAAGAATTGTGGGCTCGTCTTCTGGTAATTTTCCTGACATCACTTACGCCTACACGATAAACGGAATTCCTTATCAGTGCAGCCAAGTGTACCCGCACTGGTTTTGGACTCATGGGTCTAGTCAGCGCGTCGTCAACATGTTTCCAGTCCAAAGCTTGGTGCCGATTCATTTCTCGCCGACAAATCCACGGGAAGCGATGCTTTTGGTCGGATTGCGTCCAGGCGTTTTTCAACGCTTAGTCAGTTCAACCTTGGTCTTATCGTTCATTGTTCTATTGGCTGCCATATGTATATCCACTCCCCGCGGCACTGTGACGATGGGGCATACGACTTATTTTCGCAAAGATTCGCTAGAGGCGAAGGTCGCGGGGCCTCTTTTACTTTTGATGCTCGGACAGGGGATCGTTCTATGGTTTATAACTTAATGAACGTCGCTATTCCACCTAAGATCCTAATACACTGCTTGGGGTCGATGTTGTCGGATCGGCTTTAACTGTTTTATTTCTTACGAAGCGAGACTGCCGTCATCGTACCAGTCGCATCCGTCTTGTAATCGCCAGTGGCTTTGTCGCCCACCGCAAAGTCAGCCAGAGTTGCCATCTCTCCATCCTTCTGGAAGGTGGTTGAGGGTGCAATGACTATGGTCAGCGTCTGCCCCGCTAGCGTTTTCGCTGTGTTCGCGACCGTGAACGAAATGGCATCAATGGCGGTAATCAATCCAGTGAATTTCGTAGGCTTTGCCTTCAGAACCCGAGCCGGGGCGGGGGAAGGCGTCGAGGTCGTAGAGGTTTGGGTCTGCGCAATAACGGGCGTACCAGCAGAAGCGAGTCCCAGAATGGCCACAAGGGCCGAGGTAAGGAGAGTGTTTTTCAAGTCGATTCGATACTGCGGCGGATCCCTTAGCAGTCAACTAGGGATCATGGACTTTTCACTCGGTTGTTCCATTACCAATGCCGAGAAGGCCTACCTTGCAAGGGCCTCAGCGGGCTGATTAAAGAGAAACATCAAGATATTCGGGATCATCTGACCGCTAATCGTTTCTGACGTGGCCAAAAAGGCGTTTCCCTCTCGCCGAATCAGAACTGGAACCGGCACTAGTGTTCCTTGGGAACTTGGATATTTAATCAGAAAATAGTAGGTGCCGGTATCGATCTGGATGACGGCAACGAGATTTCCTCCGCCCATACGCCCTGCTTCCGCTACCCACCTCGCCCTAATTTGCGGGTCGGATGTCAGCTTGGTGAGGGCGGCGGCTCCTTCTGAATCGTAGAACTTTTTTACAACGTCGGGGTCTTTGGTCCCAAAGGAGTTGATTATTTCTTTAAAAGTAGCCATGGGTTCGGTCGCGCCTGGCAGGTCGCTCAGCTTGGTGGCATTCGCCCCTTCCGAGAAGAGCTTGCCGTGGGTTTGATAAATGGCATCGTCACCCTTCTCGTGTGTCGGGTCGGCTTGATAGCCAGGGGTGGATTTAGGGATTTGGAGGGTTAAGGGAGCGTTAAAATCATCATCGGCCCTACTGCAACTGGCCATGGAAAAGGAGAGAACTACCGAGAGAAGTAGTTTTATCAGGGTCATAAAGTTCTGTGGTGCCGACTTAATGCATACGGTAGCGGCGAGCCCCCGCTGGAGTAAAGCCCTCTCGCGATTCGTGACGAACAGTGGATCTGGGCGCGCGCGTCAGTGGGTATACCGCCAGTGGGCGATGAAGGCCGCGCACGCGTTTCAATCTACCTTAGACTTCAGGCCGCTACTGAAATGGGCGTGACGTTATCTGGCTCTTTGGTTGGAGTGAGGCTGAAAGTCATGCGTTTGGCCATTTCCGCGCTGTGTTCTTGGTGTAGGTGCCGTTTTCCTTACGTGCCGGATTTCGGCTGCTTCTTGGGCATTTGTATGACGTTAGCGGGGGCTTTGGGTACGAGGTTCCAGTACACTTCAGCCTGCTCTGCCGTGATGCCTCTGTCGAGGTAGTGTTTGCGGAGCATCTGGCTGGCCCAGTGATGGCCCATCAAGAATTTCAGACGGGTTTCGTCGTCGTGTTTGGCGAGCCAGTACGATGCGAAGCTGTGGCGAAGACAGTCTTTAGGCCACTTTTTTTTCGGTGGGTCACCCGGCTTCATGATCTTGCAGGGTTCGCATAGCCCAGCCGCCTTCCCTGCCTTGTGAAGCAGGGTCAGGTAGTGTTTGGGTGAAGAAACTTCGCCGGTTGCTTCCCGATGAGGTTGGAGCCAAGCAAGGGCATTTGGCGGGATTGGGATCGTGCGTCTGTCGTGCATGGCGCTTGCACGGTTGTTAACGGTTACGCGCATTTGCGCCCAGTTCACGTCCTTCCAGTCCAGGCCTTTTGTTTCGTCAGGTCGCACTCCGCAATATAAGCCGAAGATGAGATGCGGCAGGAAGTCTCCTGCGTGTTCGAGGAGTAGCTGGATTTCATCGAGCGTCAGGATGCGGATGGACTTTTCCTGGGTACGGTCTTTCTTCCTAGTGGCTAAGGCTTTGGAAGGTATTGGATTGCTGGCAATGAGTTTTTCGTCGATTGCCCAGTTGAACAGTGGGCGCATGTTCCGAATCTCGTTTTGTCGCCCGATTGGTTTGAGTTTCAGTTCTCCGAGATATTTGGCCAGCACGGGCCAACTGACCTCGGGCATTTTGATACCTGCTGGGAGTTCTCGTACCAATCTGGCCAAACGCCAGCGCATGTCGCTAAGGTAGGCTTTGGATGCGCCTTCGGCTTCCTGCCATGCGCGATATTTTTCGACGGCATCGCTGAGCTTCATTTCCCCACCGATGGGGTAGGCATGCTTTATGAAATAGGCAGCGGCCTCGACCAGGGAGCCGCGCCCGTTGAGGATGGCGGCGGCTTTGATGGCCTCGGTGCTGAGCGCGGTGGAGATGTCAGCCGAGGCTAGGCCTGTTTTAACATTGCCTTCCCTTGCGGCGACGGCGGCCGCCTTGGCCTCGCGCTCCAGTGCGTAGAATGTGCGGGTGCGCCGCTTGCCGCCCTCGGAGCGGATATGGATGTCGAGGCACCACGGTTTGCTCTTCCGGGTTTTGTCCTTGAACACGTTCGCGTAAAATGGACTGCGTTGTTTTCGCGCTTTTGTTTCCGGTTTTTCTGGCATAGGCCCTTATCATGTCACCATCGTGTCACTAGTCAATGCAAATCGCTATCTATCAGAGGTAGTATAAGCAGGACTTAAAATCCTGATAGGGGAAACCCTCGTGTGGGTTCGACTCCCACCTCGGGCACTTTTAGGGTGGCATCTTGCGAACGCCTCGGACGATATTTAAATTTCGTCACTGGTTTCAGTGAAAAAGCGCCATCGACTTGATGATGCTCTGGGTTACGCCCCAGGCAAGCGGTACGCCGACAAAAAGCCAAGTCGTGATGATAAGCGCCCACGACCGGGACGGACGGCGTTCCATCGGCTGACTTGAAAAGCGAGGCATGGCAGTCATGATTTATTTTCCTTTCAATTGAAGTTCGGTTGCTGGGACATGGCCGAGGTCCTTCACCCGAACGTGATATTTGGAGTCGACCGGGCCCACCAGATAATTGCACAGCGCGGCGATGAGGAGCAGCGCGCACATGAGATACATCGTGGGCGCGTAGCGTTCGACCCCCACGGCTCCGTGAGCGATCTGATAGTCCCGGATGCCGTTGACGAGCAAAGGCCCAAGCACGCCTGCCACCGACCAGGCGGTAATCAGCCGACCGTGAATGGCGCCAACCTGCATCGTGCCGAAGAGATCCCGCAAATAGGCCGGGATTGTCGCGAAGCCTCCGCCATACATGGTCAGGATCAATACGCAGACGCCGACGAACAGCGGCGTGCTCCCCATCCGGCCCGCGATCGGAATCAGAAAATAAAGCACGGAACCGAGCAGGAGATAGATGAAATAGACGTTCTTGCGCCCAATATAATCGGAAATCGAAGACCAGAAGAAACGTCCCAACATGTTGAAAAGGCTCAACAGACCGACGAATCCCCCAGCCACCGCAGCCAGAGGCGCCGTGGCCTGGGCCATCGCCGTTGTATTGGCCGGATCAATTCCCTTGGTGGCGGCCGGGACCAGAAGCATCTCCTGGATCATCGGCGAGGCTTGCTCAAGAATGCCGATTCCCGCCGTCACGTTGAAACAGAGAATGACCCACAGAAGCCAGAAGGGGCGCGTTTTCCAGGCGTCATCAGCCAGGACGTTCGCGTTGGTGACCAGCTTGTGCGGCTGATCGTCCGGTACAAAGCCCGCCGGTTTCCAGTACGGCGCAGGTACGCGAACGGTAAATACGCCGAACATCATGAAGAGAAAATAAATCGCGCCCATGGTCAGCATGGTCTCGACGACACCGACCGAGAAGGGAGTCGAATAAAATTTCATGAGCCCCACTGCCAGCGGGCTTCCGATCATGGCACCGCCCCCGAAACCCATGATCGCCATCCCGGTGGCCATGCCCGGACGGTCAGGAAACCATTTCACCAGCGTCGAAACAGGCGAGATGTATCCAATGCCCAGACCGATGCCGCCGAGCACTCCGTAGCCCAGGTAGACGAGCCAGAGGTTGTGCAGGGTCACGCCGGCCGCGGCTACGATGAAGCCGCTGCCAAAACAACTGGCGGCGGCAAACATGGCCTTGCGCGGCCCCTCCTTTTCCACCCATTTGCCAAAGAGAGCGGCGGAAAGGCCGAGGAAGAAAATCGCAATCGAAAATATTACGGCGAGTTGCGATTGCGTCCAGTCTCCCGGTACCGAGTGGGTGGTGCCCAGAAGTTTGGTCATCGGTAAAATGAAGACACTGAACGCGTAGACCTGCCCGATGCAGAGATGAATCGCCAGGGCGGCGGGCGGCACCAGCCAGCGATTATAGCCGGGACCGGCTACAGAATATTTGCGGTCAAGTATGTCTAACATAGTAATCACGCTTTCGGTAAAGTGGGTGGGGATGGGTGTTGGGTTTCATAGGAGGAATCATCATCGGTTGTGGGATGTGGACAATCTTGCGGTTGAACAGCTTTTGCGTTCGGCGAAGAAAGGATGATCGGATCGCTGAAAACGCCTGGAGGCCGGATCCCGATATCCTCTTGATTTTTCCTGTGAAAAACCGAGTTGCACTCATAAAACTTACGTCGATCAAGCGGGCCTAGCGATCGATACCTAAACATAGTCTAGAAACGATTTTGTACAAGGGGCCGCACCTTGCAGATGCGTCTATGCGGTGAAATTTTGCGCATTTGCTGCGCAAAGCACCGCGTCAGAAATTCAGGACCCGCAGCCATTCGTAGGCCATGAGGAAGAAGCTCCGGGAGGTATGACGAAAGACATAAAAGTATGGTTGCAAGCGCGCCAGGTTTTCCGATCAAAATTTTGCGGCAGCGGCCAATCGGCGGTGAACTGCTATTGATTCGTAAAAATTTGGATTTTATGTGAGAATCACCGAACTCGAAGCACAAATTCATAAGGGACAAAATGAACGAAAGACCGCCTCTACCACCTTTTGATCATGGTTCGGCCGTACAGAAAGTGCGGCTGGCGGAGGATGGCTGGAATAGTCGTGATCCAGAAAAAGTCTCGTTGGCTTACGCCGCTGACAGTGTCTGGCGAAACCGTTCGGAATTCGTCACGGGCCGGGAAGCCATCGTTCAATTTCTTACCAGGAAATGGACGAAGGAATTGGATTACCGGCTGATCAAGGAACTCTGGGCGTTTCATGCAAACCGGATCGCGGTCCGGTTTGCCTATGAGTGGCATGACGATAGCGGAAATTGGTTCCGATCTTATGGAAACGAGAATTGGGAGTTTAATCCGGACGGCCTGATGCAATTTCGGTTTGCGAGTATCAACGATTTGCCCATCAAGGAAGCAGACCGGAAATTCTTCTGGCCTTCTGGTCGCCGCCCCGACGACCAGCCAGGTCTTTCCGATCTGGGTCTGTGATTTAGTGCAGCAATCCAAGGAACGATTTGCGTTCGGCCCACAGGAGGAACAAGGCGAGGAAGGCGATGAAGAGAGGAATTCCGACCAGACCCTCTCCCTTGGCGACAAGGATGTGGAAGGCCAGGATATTAATGATGATGGGGCCAAGTATCAGGAGTCCAAAGTTACGGGTTTTCGGAATGGCGACGAGAATGCCACCGGTCAATTCGAAAATCTTGACCATCGTCAACCAACCGGACGGAACAAATGCCTTCATGAACAGATCGACCAGCGAGCCAGCTGGCGGCGGCGGTGGTTGGATGAGGTTCAGCAGGACGATGAGTGAGAACGCGATGAAGAGAAAGCCGAGGAGGCCTCCGACGATGTTGGTTGCGATTTTCATGATTTATTTACCATTTCATTGAAGCGACGTTTCATTTCTGAGCATGAGCTTTCTTTAAGGCTTTGATGTCAATTTTCGTCATTTTCAGCATAGCATTAAAAACGCGGTCCGCCTTGACAGGATCCTTTTCCTGGAGGAGATCGCCCAGGGTCTCGGGAATGATTTGCCAAGATAGGCCGTATTTGTCTTTCAGCCAGCCGCACTGCCCTTTTTCTCCGCCTTTCGAAAGCTTCTCCCAATAGTCGTCCACTTCGCGCTGTGTCTTGCAGTGAACGAAGAGCGAGATGGCATGGGTGAACTTGAAACGAGGGCCGCCGTTGAAGGCCATCAACTCCTGGCCGTTGATTTTAAGGGTCACGCACCAGACTTTTTTCTCGTCCCTAGCCACCTTCACGATTTTCGAGTCTTTAAAAATCGAACAATAGAACCTGGCGGCTTCTTCGGCTTTGTTATCGAACCACAAAAACGGGGTGATCTTTTGCATGGTAGGGTTTTCTTTAATTACGGATTGTTCGCCAGGTATTCGGCGAGGTTATCCAATGTTCCGGTCCAGCCTTGGGGCATGCCATCATGCGAGGAATCAAAGGTCCTAATTTCGGCTTTTGTCGCATTTATGTCAACTTGGAGAAAGGATACTTTGTCTTCACATCTCCATTTCCGCTCCTAAGCTCTTTCTTCAGATGATCCCACGTTATTCCCGTCCTGAAATGGCCGCGCTTTGGAGCGAAGAGGCCAAGCTTAATCACTGGCTCGAAATTGAAGTGCTCGCCTGCGAAGGCATGGCGCGATTCGGACATATTCCCGCCGAAGACGCGCAAATTATCCGCGCCAAGGCGAAGTTCGATATCGAGAAAGTGCGCGAAAATGAGAAGCGCACGAACCATGACGTCATCGCTTTTCTAGAGGATGTCGGGGCGAACGTTGGCGGGCCGGGCCGGTTCATTCATCGCGGACTGACTTCGTCTGATTTGCTCGATACCACTCTTGCACTGCAATGTGTCGCGAGTGCCGATTTGCTTCTTGCCGACCTCGGGAAACTTCGTGAAGCGGTCGCCGTTCGCGCGAAGGAACACAAGTTTACGCCGATGATGGGGCGGTCGCACGGCATTCATGCGGAACCGATCACCTATGGTCTCAAGCTGGCTCTGATGTACGACGAGTTTGGCCGGGCGATCAAGCGGCTGTCGGAAGCGAAGGAGCAGATCGCGGTGGGGAAGCTTTCCGGGGCCGTTGGGACGCACGCGCATCTTGATCCTCGCGTGGAAGAATATGTCTGCACGAAACTGGGTCTCAAGGCGGCGGACCTTTCCACGCAGATCATTCAGCGGGATCGGCACGCCCATTTCATGAGCACGCTGGCGCTCATTGCTAGCAGCATCGATCGTTGGGCGACGGAGTTCCGCCATCTCCAGCGTACCGAGGTGCTCGAAGTGGAGGAGTTCTTCGCGGCCGGGCAAAAAGGCAGCAGCGCCATGCCGCACAAGCGCAACCCGATCACGGGCGAGAAGCTCAGTGGTTTGGCGCGGGTCATTCGCGGTAATGCGGTCGCGGCGCTGGAAAATGTGGCGCTTTGGCACGAACGCGACATATCCCATTCTTCGGTCGAGCGGATCATCTTTCCGGATAGCTGCGAGTTGCTCAGCTACATGCTCAAGCTCACGACCGACCTCGTCGCGCGGCAGATTGTCTATCCCGAGAACATGGCCAACAATCTGGCCAAATCGAAGGGCCTCATTTTTTCCCAGACCATCCTACTCGCCCTGGCCGACAAGGGTCTGCCGCGCCAGACCGCCTACGAAGCCGTTCAGGCCGCCTCGATGGCTTGCTGGCGCGGAACCGAACCGCTTCAGGTCCATCTCAAGAAATCGAAGGAGATTCTTTCCGTGCTTTCCGAAAAGGAGATCGACGAACTTTGTTCGCCCGAGCGTCATTTCCGCTATGTGGATGAGACGTTCAAGAAGCTGGGACTATGATTCCTGCGGAAGATTTTTTTGGAATCTTCGAGTCATCAAGCTGATAACGTGACCTTGACCTGTTGAAAAGGGCGGTCTTAGAATTCCGTGGGCATTAAAACTTCAAGTTCATCTTTCCGCCAAGCGGCGCTCGCGGCATCGTATCAATTCAGCCTCGGCGATAAAATCGTGGGAGCACTGGGCGCGCTCCGTCTCCGCTTTTTTCCGCGACGAATCCTGGTGGCGGGTCCCTTTGCCGGCGAGTTTGGACACGAGTTGATGGACTGGCAGGCCTGGGTGCGAGCCCAGGTTGGCCGGTATGACGAAGTCCATGTGATCACGTATCCCGGACGCGAGGCGCTCTATCCTGGGTGCCATGTGCATACGCATGACATCGCCCTGGAAAAAGCCGGTTATCGGTATGGACGAATGACTCCGTTGCAATGGGAGGAAATGGCCCGGGCCAAGGCGCAGGAACTGGGACTTAAAAATTACGATGTTCTTACCGCCTTGCATCTTTGCACGCGCTACCACAAACGTTATCTGCTGCCGGCAAAGTTTGAATTACTGCGGGCATCCTCCCCGCCGGGGCGTTTCTACGATATGGCCTTTCACTTTCGCCGGGTGAAAAAGGAAGGCCCGGACCAGACGCGCAACTACGACCCGGACCTTTGCGACCAAGTCGCAGCCTCCTGCCGCCAGCGCGGTTATTCCATCTGCTGCGTCGGGCATCCTCTCTATTCCTACTGCCCGGCGGGAGTGGATGACCTGCGTTCCGAAGACCTCCAGTCAAGCATCAATGCCATCTCATCCGTCCGTCTGCTCGCGGGAGAACTGAGTGGCCCCATGCATCTCGCGCAGTTGTGCGGTGTGCCCATTTTGATCTGGGCCGATGGACAATGGCGCATCGATACCTGCAAAAGCTGGAACGTCTTTCATGTGCCGATCTTCGTTGTCGCCAACGACACACATCGACCCGAACCGGATCTCGTGTGCGAGGCAATTGACCGCGCGATGGGTGAATTGAGGCAACAATCGGGTCCCTCCACCAAACCCACTCTACCGACATGAGCCCCGGTACCGGCATCAGCGTCATCATCAGGACTTCAAATTCCGAGAAGCCTCTGCGCATTCTCCTAAGCCAAATGAGAATCGCTCCGCCCGATGAAATCGTCATCGTGGACACGAACTCAACAGATGGCACGGTCGCCCTCGCAGAACAGGCGGGCGCAAAAGTCGTCCGGAATCTCGAACCGTTTAACTATTCCCACACCCTGAACTTGGGATTTCGCGCCGCAAAAAATGATTGGCTGTTATCGCTGAGCGTCCATTGCGTGCCGGTTAACGCGGACTTTCTCGACCGCTATCGTGCGGCACTGGCGACACTGGAGGAAACCCCTGCTGTCATCTACGGATTGCAGGCTTTTTCCATGAAAGGGTACGAAAAGCTCACGAAAACGATCATCGTTCATCGCGGGCCCGTTTCCCCGAAGCATTGGCGCGGGGGAGGCAACACCAATGCGCTCTATTTTCGTTCCGCGTGGGAAAGACATCCCTTCGATGAAACTATCCCCAGGGGCGAAGATGGCGAATGGAGGAAATGGGCCCTCAAAACAGGCTTCTGCTGCGCGGAAGCGCCGGAAGCCTGCATGTTTTATCGTCACGACAAAGGCCCAGTGTACCGGTACAGAAAAGCCTATGATGATGTCACCACTTGCATGCCGGATGCAGGGCCCATGAGCCTTCGGCAGCTCGCAATCGGTGCCGCGCATGCCACCAGGCATTTGCTTTGGGAGAATTTTTGCTTTATCGCCTGGATGGGAGAATTGGCCCATATCTCGGGAGCATTTATGGCCAGTCGGCAAAAAAACAGACGGCAGACGTAAAGAAGAAGTGGATCCTTCCCAACCTACCAAATTCTATGGCAAAAAAAATTCTCATCACTGGAGGTTGCGGTTTTATTGGATCGCACTTGGCGGAATATTTTTGTAAGCGAGACCAGGCGGTCGTCGTTCTCGACAACCTCAGCACCGGCAAAGTTTCCAATCTCGATTGGAAAACGCCGGGGATGAATCTCGACCTGATCGAAGCAACCGCAGGCGATGAGGCCGTGCTCCGCCAAATTCTGCCTTCCTGCTGTCAGGTCTTTCACTTAGCTGCACTCCCTTCAGTGGCGGAATCGGTGAAGGATCCCCTCAAAAGCCATCAGCACAATCTCGACATTACGCTAAAAATTCTATTGGCCGCCCGCGAGGCCCGGGTGGATCGCTTTATATTTGCTTCTTCCTGCGCCGTTTATGGAAATGAGCCCGCCAACCCCAAGACGGAGCAGATGGCAACCAATCCTCTTTCTCCCTATGCCTTGCAAAAACTTGCAAGCGAAGGCTATTGCCGGGTCTTCTCTGATCTCTATGGTCTGCCCGCCGTTGCGTTGAGATTTTTCAATGTTTACGGCCCTCGTCAGTCTTATGATTCCGGATATTCCGGGGTCATCGCGCGATTCTGTCATCAGATGGTTCAAGGCCGCGAACCGGAAATCCTCGGGGATGGCGGTCAAACAAGAGACTTTGTCTATGTCGAGAACGTCGTGGAAGCGGCGGCGAGATGTGCTGCCGCCCCCGTCGATGCGGTGGCAGGAAAACGCTTCAATATTGCCACCGGTCGCTCGGTTTCCCTGCTGGATCTCGTCGATGCCATCAATCGCCTCACAGGTCAGACTTTAAAACCGAAGTTTGGTCCTGCCAGGCTCGGAGATATCCGCATTTCAGAGGCTTCGATCGAAGCGGCGCAGGCTGCCTTCGGTTACCAACCTCAATTTTCCCTGGCGGACGGATTGGGTCGCATGCTCAAAGTCCAGGCTAGAGCTTAGCCTGAGAAAGGGAAATCACCTCATCGTAGATTTCCACATGCCGTGTCGCAATGGTTTGAGGATGAAACCGCGACAGTGCTTCATCATGTGCCCGAACCGCCCGTTCTTGCGCGGCATCTCCCAGTAACTCCCTGGCAGCCCCGGCAATCGCATGTTTGTCCAAAGGATCAAAAAGCAAGCCTGTTTCTCCGTGACGAATAAGATCCGGAATTCCTCCAATTCGCGATGCGGCAACCGGTACGCCAGCCGCCATCGCCTCTAAAATGACCATCGGGCAATTGTCCTCCAGAGTCGGATGAATAAGTCCCGTTGCCGATGCCAATTGTGCTTTGAGGCCTTCCCGGTCCGTAAAACCTTCGTACTTGCACCAAGGGCGTGCCGTCAGTGCTTCCAGAAATTCGCGTGTATAGGCGCTGTTGCGGTAGGTTAATCCCAAAAAAATCAGGTCGAATTTTTTTGACCCCTGAAGATCGTCCAGGGCGTGGATCAGCGCGAGTTGATTTTTCAGTTTCAAAATATTACCCACGCATAATAGCCGTGGCTCCACAGCCGTCTTGCGCGGTACTTCAAAAAAGGACGCGTCCACCGCATTCGGCACCAGCCATGTTTGTCGGGCCAGTTGCTCGACCGCCTTGCGGGTATACGTGGTAATACACACTACGCCATCCGTGCGAGGCAGGACAAAAGCCTCCAATCGCGCGGCCAGCCAATTAAAACTGAAGATTGGTGCCCGGTTTCCGCGAGCCACTGCACGCATATTGCCGTGAATCGTCAGCACGTTGGGATAACCGGAAAAGACCGCACTCAAGGCGCATTCCCGCTCCGTCCCCTGGCCATGCACAATGTCTGGCTCGATCTCCCTCAACTTGCGCCGGATCGCCCGCACACAACCCAGATAGCCCGTGCGCAGCCAGCCTATTTTAGGGACATGCAGGCTATGGAAAAAAATATTCTCCGCCAATTTCACCGGCGATTTCATCACCCGTTGCGTGCAGGTCACCACGTGCACCTCTGCCCCGGGCATTCCGACAAATCCTTGCAGCAGTGCTTCCGGGGCCGTTCCGAACCATGGAATTTCCTTTTCGTATTCCTTGAACGGCTCGCGATTATCCGACATCAACAGGGCAATTTTCATGAATCATCTGTGAATTCCGCTGGTCACTTCCACCGCCTGTCGGATTCTTCGCGAGAATAACGGGAGAGCTCTTGAAGACGCAATTGATTTCAATGCTACGTCAATCGCCCTCGAAAAACTTACGATTAGCGCCGTTATAACGCAGTAACGCGGCCTTGCCCTCTTTTCCAGAGACCGCCTAGTCTATAGGTATGGCCCGACCAACGAATGTCATCGAACTGCTGCAGGAGCTCGTGGCGATACCGAGCGTGAATCCCCACGGTAATCCCGGTACCGACCATGTCGGTGAGCAGGCCATGGGCGAGTATGTCGCCGATTTTCTGCGCGGACTCGGCGCGGAGGTGGCCCTCGATCCGATCGAACCGGGCCGCCCCAATGTCGTCGCCTCGTTTGAACCGAAAAAGGCCGAGGCGCATCTGGCCTTCGCTCCGCATCTCGACACGGTGAGTGTCACGGGCATGACGATCCCGCCCTTCGATCCGGTCATTCGCGACGGCAAAATGTTCGGGCGCGGCTCGAGCGATACCAAGGGCCCGATGGCCGCCGCGCTCTGGGCCTTGCGCGACTGGGCGCAAAGCTCCGCCCGGGCGAAGTCGCGCATTCGCTGGACATTCCTTGCGCTGATGGGCGAGGAGGCGGGCAACGACGGCGCCCATGCCATGGCCAAAAAAGATTTTTCGAGCGACCTCACACTGGTGCTCGAGCCGACCAGCCTTGGCGTCGTCACAGCGCACAAAGGCTCTCTCTGGATCGAGATCACAACGGCTGGCCTTGCCTGTCACGGCTCGACACCCGACAAAGGACGCAATGCCATCTACGCGATGCGGCGCGTGCTTGAAGTCATCGAGCAAAAAATCATTCCCAATCTCGCCCGGCAGTCGCACCCCAAGCTTGGTCCGAGCACGATGAGCGTGGGCACCATTTCCGGCGGCAGCAAAGTCAACATCGTGCCGGACGCCTGCCGCATTGAGGTCGATTGCCGCGTGGTGCCCGGTGTCGAAACGGAAAAACTCCGCGCCTCTATCGAAGCCGAATTGCGCGCCGTCGTGCCCGAGGCCGAAGTGCGCCTGCAACGCTATTCGCCGCCGCTCGATACTGACGAGTCACTGCCTTGGGTGAAGAAGCTCGGTGGGCAGGCGCGCGGATTCACCACCGCGCCGTGGTTCTCCGACGCATCGGTGCTGAGCAGCCCGAAATGTCCCTCCGTCTGCATTGGGCCGGGCTCCATCGCCCAGGCGCACACGAAGGACGAATTCATTCTACTGCGTGACTTGGAAGAAGGCACCGCACTCTTTAAGCGTTGGATTCAGCTAGCCGAAGAGTCGATGCATGAACGCTAAATTTTCCGCCATCACCGATTATCCGCGTCGCGCCCAGCTTTTCTATCGAGAGGAAACGGGACAGCCATTGATGCTGTGGGCTTTCATCGCACTGGCCAGTTTTATGACGCAGATTCTCTTGCGACGGGAACTGCTGCCGGGAGAATTCGGCACGCTCAACACCGCACTCGGTGTGATCGGTTTGATGGCCGTGCCACTGCTCGCCGTAAGCCAGGCGTTCACCTGGCATCTCACGCGCAAGCACAGCCCCGGACAGGAAGAACGCCTCGCCGCTCTTCGCGCTTCCGCCCTTCTCGTCACGGAGACATTTGCCTGGGTTTGGGGTGTGATTTCCGGCCTGCTGCTGCTCTCTGCGGTGTCGGTGGTCCAGTTGCCTCGCCTTTCGCTCCACCTCTTCACTCTACTCAGCGTCTTGATCGCGCTGGGCGGCATTTTGAGCGGGGCTATCTGTCGCAGCAACGGCCGGTTGCGACTTTGGGGATGGCTGCTGGCGATTTCCGCCGTGGCGCGCTTATTTGTGAGCGGGGGACTGGCCCATTCTGAACCCTGGGCCGAGTCGGGCCTTGCCGCTTTTCTCATCGCCGGATTGATCACCACCGCTCCGGCCTTGAGTCAATCCGAAGCCGGGAAATCCGAACGGATGAAGGCGCTAAAGACCGTGGCGCTGGACCGCGTTTTTCTGCTCGATCTCGGCGCAACGTTCAGCGTACTACTGGCTATTTTTCTCTTTTCGAGTGCGGACCGGATCGTCGCGCAAAGCTGGTTCGGGACGACCACCGCAAATGATATCGGATACGTCGATTGGCAGATATTCGACGCCTATCAGACGGCGGGACTCCTCGGACGCGCCATTCTCTGGGGCACGCAACCCCTGCTCCTGGTGCTGTTTGTCCGGCGCTCGCAATTGGACAAGACCACACGCGCTTCTCTCGACTGGTTCTGGATTTACATCGGTGCCCTGGTGATGGGGATAACTTTCCTCGATCTCTTTCACGCGCCGCTGAGCTGGCTTTTTTGCGGACGGGACTATTTCCGGACGTCCCATCTTGTCCCCGGTTTCGCCATGACGATGATTCCGCTCGGCCTGCTTCAGGGGCTTGGCATGTTCTCCCTGGCTTCGCGCCGGTATCCTGAATGCTTCGTCCTGGGCGGTTGCAGCATCGCCTACTTGTTGCTGCTTTTTCTCGTGGGCAGGCAGCCTGTGCTGATGCCAGCCTATATGTTTGGGGGTGGACTCGTCGCGCTGATGCTCCTTCTTTTCGTGGGTATCGTCCGTTGGGGACGCAAGCAGCCATGAGCGCGTCAGTCCCCGTTGGGATTTCGGTGGTCATGCCGCTTTACAACGAGGGTGCGCGCATCACCTCCAACGTCGAGCAAACCCTCGGCGTGCTCCGCATGCTGGGCCCGTTCGAAATCATTCTCGTCAACGATGGCAGCTCCGATAATTCAGAGGAAGAGATCACCCGGCTCGCCGAGAAATTTCCGGAGGAAATCGTTTCCCTTCAACTTCCGCGTTCCGGTAAGGGCGAGGCGCTGCGCCGGGGCGCGCAAAGGGCCCGGGGCGAGTTTGTCGTCTTCATCGACGCCGATCTCGATTTGCCTCCGGAACAGATTCTTTTTTTTATCGCCATCCAACGCGTGAAAAAAGCCGACGCGGTCATCGGCAGCAAGATGCACCCCGACAGCACAGTCGAGTACCCACTGCTGCGCCGCATCTACAGTCTGGGTTACTTCTGGCTCGTGAAATTTCTCTTCGGTCTGCCCGTTCGCGATACTCAAACTGGCCTGAAGCTGGTGCGCCGTGACCTTCTCCTGAAGGCCCTCGATCAAACCGAGTCCTGCGGCTTCACGCTCGATCTCGAATTACTCGTGCGACTGGTGCAACTCGGCGCGGTCATGGTTGAAGCGCCCGTCGTGGTCCAACACTCGTTCAAATTTGGTGGTATCGGCGTGGGCACGGTTTGGCAGATATTTCGGGATACCTGGAGCGTCTGGCGAAGGGTGCAAGGATGAGCCGAATCCCGACTCAACTCCCATACTTCAGGATGGCCATCACGGAATTTCCAGCCAGATGATTGGGGAGCAACTCCATCCGTCCGAGATATAACAAAAGCTTGTTGGTAAGAGAGGACTGCGGCGCAAACCCACGTCTAATTACTTCTGAGTCCGGCACGCCAACCAGCATCATCCGGCGCACCAGCAGGATCGGAATATACATCAAGCCCCAGTAACTCCATGTCTCGACGCTCAAGCCCGTGGCGACGCAAAGCTTTCTTAGCATCTCAATGTCATAGCGACGTTGATGTCCCACAACCCGGTCATAATCGGAGTATAAAGACTGAAACGCGGGAACGTTGATAATAAGATTTCCGCCGGGCTTCAGATGAAAGAGAACTGATTCGATAAAGCCTTTGTCGTCTTCAATATGTTCGATTACGTCAAAGAGAAAAATGATGTCATAAGTCTGCTTAAGGGAATCCTTTCGATCATGGATATTATAATAGAAGAGCCGGCCACAGGTGGGGTCGGCCTGTTTAAGCGCCATTTCATTAAGGTCGTAGCCATCAGCTTGGACACCAAAATTTTTTTCGATCGCCTTCAGAACGATCCCATGACCGCAACCAATTTCCGCAATTCGAATGTCTGCCTTGGTTTTCTTCCATAAGGCCCGAAAAACTTCGTCCCGGCGTTTGATCCAAAAGTGTTCTGGCGTCGCGATATCGAACCATACGTCCGACATATTGACCGGAACAACCGGTGAGAGGTGCGTAATACTCATGGGAAAAAGATCGGGCGAATTCAATCGACCCGGTTATCGAGCTTGGGAACTTGAATATAGTCGGCCGCGGGCAGGTACTGGACCTCGCCCACGCTACGCCTGACAATGGCGGTCGGTCTCTTTTTGACCTCCAGGATCAACACGGAGATATATTCACCCAAGATCCCGAGACACAGGAAGAGCATCGATGCCACAAAGGAAAGATAAAGAAAGAGAATGGTAAGACTCGGGTCCAAATTCATTATACCGGTCCATTCCTTCGGCATGAAAAGTTTTCCCAAGAACAGCAAGCCGCCCCCCATGGTGAGCCCCGCCATGCTCAGCCCCAAGTAGTTGGCCAGTTGGAGGGGAAGATGGCTAAAGCCGATGAAGGCCGACAGAGCCAGTCGGGTCAGGGAGATCAGGTTGTAAGTAGAGACTCCGGCACTTCGTTTCGGGCGGTCATAGGGAATGGCGGTTTGTCGAAAACCGACCCATGCTCTTAAGCCCCGATTCATCCGGGAGGTTTCGGGCAGCGCGAGCAAGCTTTCCAGGACATCCCGGTTAAAAGCTGAAAAGTCGCCTGCATTGCGAGGCCAGGGGTGACTCGCAAATCGATTAATGAGAAGATAAAATAGCCAGTAGAAGAATCGCAATATACGCGGGGCATCTCTTTTACGGCGAACTCCGTAGCACACATCGCATGTACCATTGCGCACCGCTTCGTAAAGTAAAAGTAAAACGTTGATCGGATCCTGTAAATCTGCGTCGATAATTCCAATTACATCGCCTTGTGCAAAAGCTAGTCCGCATGCCACGGCTGGTTGATGACCAAAGTTTCGACTTAATTGAAGTCCCTTTACTCGGGGATCCAAACGATGGTGCGCGGTGATAACGGCATACGTTGCATCCGGACTGCCGTCATCTACTAAAATGATTTCAAAATTGCCATTAGTTGCCAATTCGAGGGCGGGAAGTGCTTCTTTCAAAAGAAGGGGAAGTGAAAGCTCCTCTCGGTAGCACGGAACGACCAGAGAAAATGCGGGACGCACTTTTTTTTCCTTGAATACCGTGTCTTGAGATGAGGACATTTTAGTAGTATCAATTACTTGGATTCAATTGTGGAAAACAGTCGATGATATAGAGACAATGGCTTCGATCAAGGAGACACGATCTCGCGTCTATATAGAGTATAGGTTTCGTGTTTCTTGGCGCCATTAAGTTCCATTAATTCGGCGGAGGGAAAGACAGCGATCTTTTTCCAAATACCGCCAAATTTTGGAAAACCAGAAGCAATCGTACATTGGATAAAGGAAAACTTTGAACAGAGAAGAGGTCTTACTTTGCTCAGTGAAAGTCATATTATGTAGAACGTTTCGAAACGTGTCCAATTTTCCAAACGCCAGATAAAATAATCCCACTCCAACGACTCCAGGTACTGCCCCTGACATTGCAGTGACAGCCTCCTTTAAGAATTTGAATTTCGAAAGAATGATGACTAAACCTGCTGCTAAAAAAACGTAAGGAACTCCAACAAAACCGCCAAATGGAATAAGAAAGCAGCCCGTGAAAATCACGGCATATTTTAACCGTAAAGGATGTAAAGATGCGCCAAACCAAGCCAACCCTAAACCGACAAAAATCCAGACGTCATAACGGTTGTTTCGCGCCATCCAGTTCATGGCGTATTCCATTGAGAAAAACGTTAGCCACATTAAACGGTAAGCGGGTGTCAGTAGATTAAAACGAAAAGTACCTAGCCACAGCAAAAATGTTCCCAAGGCCGCAAGACAATAACAGTAGGTTCGGGCAGAGACCATGGAGACTCCGAAAACACGTGCCCAAAGCGAAAGGCCAACTGGATATAATGGCGAAGTCCCTGCAAAAAATTCATGATCGGTCTGGAAAGGATATGTCGTGGAAATCCATCCCATTCCGCATGTCAAATTTAGCCCAGGATCTACGTAGGTCACTTCATCCATCCATCTTCCGTAAGGAGACCTGGAAGCAATTGAAAAATTCAATAGGAAAAAAATGATAATAAGGGACGCAGCTATTATTTTTTCCCAAGATTGTACGAAGCTCGTCATATCACACAAGAGGTCGCATAAATCAAACTGAGAGGACAGCTTTTTTTAGATGCACGTACCATTGTCAATGGCGTGATATGAAACACTTTCGATTTTAAGGAAAAGCGTGAACCATTTCGCCAATTCGGCGTAAATTGGCACATGTTCTTGTCTTGGCTCCGCCCGCTTAATGCCCTTTTTCCGCGAGGCTTTGTCGTCACTGATGCGGAAACGTTGAGAGCTCATTCCGGGGATGCCTGGTTCGCCAGCACCCTGCCGCAGGCCGTTGTTTTTCCGCGTAAGGCGGAAGATGTCGCGGCGGTGCTTCGCTTCGCCAACCGGCGGCGGATTCCGGTCACCGCCCGGGGCGCGGGGCGCGGCTACGTTGGCGGGTGCGTGCCGAAGAAGGGCGGCATCGTCGTTTCGTTTGCGAAGATGAATCGCATTCTCGACATCAACGTTGTCGATGGCGTCGGCGTGGTGCAGCCCGGTGTCATCACGGCGGAATTCCAAGCCCAGGCGCGGCGGCTGAGGCTGCTTTATCCCCCCGATCCCGCGAGCATGAAGGAATGCTCCCTCGGCGGCAATGTTGCGACGAATGCAGGCGGACCGCGTTGCCTGAAATACGGAGTGACGCGCAACTACGTGCTGGGTCTCCAGGTCGCCCTTGCTGACGGGACGCTGGTGCGCGTGGGTGGCCGCACGCTCAAAAATAAAAGTGGCTTCGATCTCGTCGGAATCTTTGTCGGCTCGGAAGGCCTCCTCGGCCTGGTCACGGAAATTACCTTGAGACTTATTCCCGCCCCGCCCGCCCGTGCGGCACTGGCGGCGTCGTTCAAAAATGCGTCGATTGCGGCGGCCTGTGTGCAGCATCTGCTTCGGGAAGGCTTTCTTCCCTCCGCATTGGAATTGGCCGACCGCTTCACACTGGAAGCCGCGCGACGTCATCTCGGTTCCGAACATATCCCCAAGGGCGACGCCCATCTCCTGGTCGAGATCGATGGTCAGCCCGGTTCCGTCCGCTCGGAAATTCGCATGCTGGCCCAATTGCTCAAGGCGGGTGGCGCACTCGAAATCATGACGGCGACAAAGGAAGCCGATTGCGAGCGTCTCTGGGGTTTGCGCCGCGAGTTTTCCGCCTCGCTGAAAGCGACCGGCCTGACCAAGCTCAACGAAGACATCTGCGTGCCACGCAGTCGACTCGTCGATCTGTTCGATTTCACCGCGCGTCTCCAAAAAAAATATGGCATCGAGATCGCCTCGTTCGGTCACGCGGGCGACGGCAACATCCATGTGAATCTCATGGCCGACCTGACTCAGCCCGGCATGAAGGCCCGCACGGATCGCGCGCTCGACGAGTTATTCCGGCAAATCATTGCGTGGAACGGTGCCATCACCGGCGAGCATGGAATCGGCCTGGCCAAGCTACCGTGGTGGCCGCAGGCCGCTTCGCCGGAACTGCGCAAATTACACGTGCAGGTAAAAAGGGCGCTCGACCCCCGGCACATTCTCAACCCCGGCAAGTTTGTTTAAAAACTGCCTTTGAAAATGTTTCGATTATCAGGGAGTAGCGGGCGGGGGGGGCGCAGTTCCCGCTTTGCCATCGTTAATCTGCTTGGCGTTTTGAATGCGCTGTTGCTGCTTCAATGCCTCAGCTTGATTCATCTCGGCCTGTAGCTGCGTGGCGTTTTTGGCGTCAGCATCGGCACGCGCTGCCGCTGCGGCCTTGGCCTTGACGGGGTCGTATGAAAAACGTTTCTGAAGAGTGGGGGAAAGCTTAGCGATGGGAATCAAGGCTCCCCCGTCTTTACAAAGTATGGTCACCGCGTCGTCTTCGACCTTAACAACTTTGACATTTTGATACGATTTGCCGTCGGATGTCGTCCAGTCCTCCGCATAAGCTGGAAGAGTCGCGAAGGCCAGAACGAGTATTAATAACAGTCTCACGGCACACATACTACCATACCTCCCATATCCGATCAATAACGGTCTTAATAATTGCAAAGATTTACATTCAAGAGTCACCGTTGCCTCCAATCGAGAGGCTATACGATGTCGTCTCCAAAAAGAGGCCCGGGGGGATGCCCTTTTTTTTCACGAAGCGCCTGGCGAATTTTCTCCAGCTCCTCGGTCCGGTCGTCGGTCTCTTCCCACACATCCTGACTGACGAAAATCGGCGCCTTGGCCTGGGTGGCGAGGACGATGCAATCGCTCGGGCGCGCGTCGATCTCGATGACTTTCGAATGAACTTCATTCTGCGCCTTGAGAATGATCCGGGCGAAATAGGTGTTGCTGCGCAGGGCGTTGATCACGACGCGCTCCACTTTGACATCGAGGGCGTTGAAAATGTAGCCGATCAACTCATGCGTCAGTGGGCGTTCGTTATGCTCGCCCTGCATCGACATGGCAATGGCTCGCCCCACGCTCGGTTCGACATGGATGACAAAGCTCTTCTCGTCGTTGCCAATGAAAATGGCCAACGTGTGCTGGTCTGTAGGAAAGACTCCAAATACCTCTACGCGCACGACATCCGTGTTCACACTATATCAGTACCACTCCGCCGGACGAATGACAACGTCGGAACGGATGATGGACGATTTTAATTCGCAACAGTCGTCGGCGCAGGAATTTTTACGACCGGTGCAGGAGGTGGATCAGACCAACGGGCTCGGGCTTGATACCAGGCCTGGAAACTCTGAGGTCACCGGTATAGACCGCTACGATTTCGCCCTTTTCATTATACAATGTGCAGTTGCTTTGTGAAACGGAGCGGGACATGTGATCCAACGCTGAATCGACTCCTGAGACCACGACAAAGAGGCTCATGATGAGCAGGGTAAAAATTTTGAGGGAGCGTTTCACGTGAAAAAAGCGGTCTTTGACTTGCAGATATTATGACAGAAAACCGGTGAGAGGGCTAGTCGGATTTGCCGTTCGGGTCGGGGCGGCCAGACCGACTTCCCATGCCGTTCGACCTGCTTCAACCGCATCGCGGAAGGCCCGGGCCATGCGGGCCGGATCTCGGGCGGCGGCGAGTGCCGTATTGATAAGCACGCCGTCGGCTCCAAGTTCCAGCGCGGCAGCGGCATGCGATGGGGCACCCAGGCCCGCATCGACGATCACTGGAACCGTCGCCTGCTCAATGATGATTTCGATCAGCGCCTTAGTCTCCAAGCCGCGGTTCGACCCGATGGGCGAGCCGAGCGGCATGACCGTGGCCGTGCCGACATCCTGAAGGCGCTTGGCCAGGACCGGGTCGGCATTGATGTAGGGCAGAACGACGAAACCCTCTTTGACTAGGATTTCGGCGGCGGCCAGCGTCTCGATTGGATCGGGCAGCAGATAGCGGGGATCGGGATGAATCTCGAGTTTGACCCATTTGGGCAGCCCGGCGGCAGCGGCCAGACGTGCCAGACGCACTGCCTCTGCGGCATTCATCGCGCCGCTGGTGTTGGGCAGGATGAGGTATTTTTTCGGATCGATGAAGTTGAGGATATCGGCATAAGGATCGTCCTTGCCGCTGAGGTCGGCCCGGCGCAACGCCACGGTCACGATCTCCGTGCCGCTGGCTTCAAGGCACTCCGCCATCGCCTGGTTGGAGGAAAACTTGCCCGTGCCCACAAGGAGTCGTGAGCCAAAAGTGCGTCCCGCAATGGTAAGGCCGGTCATAGGCTTTTAGTGTAGCGGTGGTCTAGGATCGTCGCACTTATTTTTCTTTGGATTCATCCCACAATGTCCAAATTGTGCGAGGAATTTCACGCGACAATGTCCCCAACGACCACTTGTCAGCGTCTACCAAGGCGATCACGTACTTCTCTGGATCAATGCATTCCATTAAACCCTCGACTAGTTTTCGGTGTTTCTTGAAGTTTTCCCGTTGTGGATGTTCCGGATGCTCCCACATATAAAGTAGTCGGCGGCGGGTTCGTGGATTCTTCCAAAGCACGCGTGAATAATGGAGCAATGCTGCTTCCTCTAACTCAGCTTCGGTCATACATAAGGCAGGCATTCCGTTAATTCCGTTTGTATCCCGTAATTCCGTCAAAAAATCTTACACAAACTCCAACTCCACCGGCGCGGGAATCAGCCCGGCGTGATGCGCGCGGTCGAGGAATTCGCGGACGCCCTTCTTGCCGCGATCGCCGTAGTCGAGTGTGAGTTCGTTGACGTACATACCGATGAACTTGTCGGCCAGTTTGGTATCGAGGCCGCGTCCCAGAGGCAGCGCGTGTTCAATTCCTGCAGCGCGATGATCGAGTCCGTATTTGATGCTCTGGTAAAGAATCTCCGAAAGCTCTGCTATTTTTTCTTTGCCCAGCGATTTTTTCACGGCGTTACCTCCGAGCGGTAGCGGCAGGCCGCCTGTTTCGGCAGCCCACCATTGCCCAAAATCGGCGCTAAGGACAAATCCTTCCGTCGCGTAGGTGAGTTGGCCTTCGTGAATGATCAGCCCAACCTCGGCCTCGCCCCGCGTGATCGCGTCGAAAATCTGGTCGAAGGGCACGACGATGTAGTTGAGCTTCTCCTTCGGTACGCCGAGAAAGAGTTGCAACTGCAGGAACGCGCTCGTCATCAGTCCGGGCACGGCGATCTTTTTCTTGAGGAGTTCCTCTTTGGAAAACGCACGTTTGCCGACGAGCATCGGGCCGTAACCGTCGCCCATGCTCGCACCACTGCGCAGCAACGCATAATCCTTGAGAACGTAGGCGTAGGCATGAATGGAAATGGCGGTGATATCGAGTTCCGCGCGGGTGGCGCGCTCATTCAACGTCTGGATATCCTGCAGGATATGCTCGAACTCGTAGCCCGGCGTGGGAAGCAAATGTTTGGCCAGGGCGTAAAACATGAAGGCGTCGTCGGGATCGGGCGAGTGGCCCAGCGTAAGTTTCATTAAGCAACCTTATCCTATCGCGGCCCGCGACGCCAGAAAGTCGCCGCTTTTTTGTTGTGTCATACGCGACGCAAGGTAGGGTGCGGCTCGATCAAAATAACCAGGAGATAATGATGGGAGCATGGGATACGGATCCATTTGGAAATGACACAGCATGTGATTGGGCTTACTCGCTCGAGGAATCCGAGGATTTCGACCTGATCGAAGAGGCCCTGTCGAAAATCGAGGCAGCGGGCGACGAATACATCGAGGCCCCCGAAGCCGAGGAAGCTATTGCCGCTGCCGACACATTGGCGCGTCTCAAGGGGAAGGCCTATGTCAAAAATAGTCACACCGAAGCGGTCGACGAATGGGTGGCCGAGCAGCAGCTCACCGTGCCTGAGGACATGATCGAACTTGCCATTCTCGCCATCGAGCGAATCCAGTCCGAGCCTTCAGAGTTGCTCGAGCAATGGGAGGAGAGCGACGATTTTGATGCTTGGAAGAAGCATCTTGAGAATTTGAAGAAGCGGTTGAAATAACGACTGCAATTTAGCCGCGAAAGACCGCAAAGAGCACAAAAATGAAGGGGAAAGCCAGCGGTTTCCCCTTGGGTTTCTTTGAGTTCCCTGTGTTCTTTTGTGGCTAATTTAATCCTTCAATCTACTCCACGGCCAACATCTGCACTTCGCCATCTTCGCCGGTCGCGGCCAGCAGCTTTCCATTGGGCGACCACGCCACCTGCGTTACACCGCTTGAAATTTTAGCACCGCTGATTTGCGCCTGCCGCTGCGTCGGAGACCAGACCGCAATGCTGCCATCGCGTGCACCCGAAGCGAGCCAGTCGCCTTCCGGTTGATAGTGAAGCGCGCTGATCTGATCGATGTGCCATTCGAGAATGGTGGGCGTGCGTCCTTCCGGCCCGCGACCTGAGCAATCCCACACCGAAATCGCCGGGCCGCCGCCAGCAGCGAGCCAGCGACTCCCGCGATGCCAAACCAGCTGCCGCACCTTGGCCGCGTAACCGCGCATATGCATCTCCGCGCCGTTGTCCGTATTCCAGACATGCACTGAGCAATCCTGATTGCCGGTCATCAACCACTTGCCGGACGGACTGAACGACATCTTGAGAATCGGGTCCTTCGCGACAAAGCGCCGTGCTTCCCCGTCTGCGATCAGGTCGTCGACGACCACTTCCGAACTCGTCGCCACGGCCAACGTCGTGCCATTCAAGATCCAGCCTACATCAGCCACCGTTTTCGTGAACTTGATGGTTTCATCCGCCGACTCGCCCGCTTCATTCCAAAGCGTCACCTTGTTGCCCGCACCGACGGCCAACAGATGTCCTTGGTCACCAAGAGGCCGGGAACTCCACGCCAGATGCTCAGTCCACAAAGCACCCGCCTCATGCTCCGCGAGAACTTTTCCTGTTTCCGCATCCCAAAGTTTCCACATTCCGTCGCGCCCCGCCGTGGCCAACGCTTTGCCATCGGGTCGCCAAGCCAGCGCATCGCAACCGTCCTCATGGGCTTTCTCAAAGAGATGAATCGTGCGACCTTCCACCGCATCATAAATCGCCACCTGTCCCGAAACCGATGCGACGGCAATTCGGTCGCCTTCCGGTGACCATGCCAGCCCCGTCATGAAATCGTTCAGTTTGCTATGCCATTTGAAGGCGATGGGACGGAGTTTTGGATTGCTGTTCATCTTGATTTTAGCGGAGTTTCCCTCGTTCCCAAGTTGTACTTGGGAACGCACTTGTCAGCGAAGCTTAGCTTCTTCGGCATAACGCCTAAAGGTAAAATGCACCACTCTCACGGCCTCGGCCTGCCCAGCGCAACGAAGGCCGACGCTAGCACAGGAAAGCATCCGGCCCAATGCGGAAGATGCACGATCAACCATCCGCAGAGAGCCGCACCGCAACCGTAGAGAAAGACAATAGTGAGCTGAAATTTGACCCGCTCGCGGAGCTCCAGCTTTTGATCGATCTGGACCTTGGAAAGATAAAGGAGAGTCATCGTTCCGGTGGCTAATGCAGTAAGGGTGCCGGTGACGGCAGTCGTCGTCACTCCCGGGGCGCTGAGTCGGGCCATGGCCGCAGACTGCAGTCCCATGGCCATGGCCAGTAACGCCAAAAGCGCGTGGGAGCCCATGCCGGTCATTCCATCGACCAATAAAAACCAGCCGATTCCAAAAAGCAGAAGTGCAATTTTTTCCAGCCCGATCAACCGAAAGGCCAGCGTGGGCCACTCCTTTTCCGGCAAGTCTCGACCAAGCCACGCACCGAGGCATACGCCCAGAATAAAAATGGCCAGAACATAGAGAATCCGACCGGCTGCGATAAAATCTCCCTGCCCGAGATTGATTCCCAAGAGCACGACATTGCCGGTCATGTTGGAAGTGAAAACCCGGCCGAGGCCCAGATAACCTGCCGCATCGGCGCTGCCTGCTGTCAGGCTAAGAAGCAACAAATCCCGCGCCGCATCTTGTCCGAGCGATTTCACTTGAGAAATAATGCATCAAGCCAAACACGCCTTGAAGCCTTCGTTCAATTCCTTGCGATCGAGATTGCGACCGATGAAGATGATCGTGTTGTGGCGCGGTTCGTTGCCCCACTCGCGGTCGGGCTTACCATCCATCAGCATGTGGACACCCTGGAAAACAAAGCGCATCGCGCGGCCTTTGACGGCCAGGATGCCCTTCATGCGGAAAATGTCCTGCCCCTTTGTGCGCAAGAGAGTGCCAAGCCAATCGGAAAGTTTCTTTTCGTCGAGATCGCCCGGCATGCTGATTCCGACCGAGGTCACATCTTCGTCATGATGATGATCGTGGTGCTCATGCTCGTCGTGTTCATGATCGTGCTCCTCGTGGTCGTGATCATGTTCCTCTTCGGTGGCTTTCAGAAAATCGGGTTCGAGTTCCAGTGCCCGCTTGAGGTCGAAGCCGCCAATATCGAGGACCTTATTGAGATCGATGGCCGCATCCTGGGTCCGATAGACCTTCGCCATCGGGTTCATCTTGCGAATGCGCGCCTCGGTCTTCACGAATTCCTCGGGCGAAACCAAGTCCTCCTTGTTCAAGAGAATCACGTCGGCGAAACCGATCTGCTCGCGCACCTCGCGCGTGTCGTCGAAGTGCAATCCGACATGCTTCGCGTCGACCACCGTCACGATGCCATCGAGGATGAAGTTCTCCTTCACTTCCTCGTCCGTGAAAAAGGTCTGCGCCACGGGGCCCGGATCGGCCATGCCGGTTGTCTCGATCAGGACGGAGTCGAACTTGTCGCGCCGTTGGGAAAGTTTGGCCAGGATACGGATGAGATCGCCCCGCACGCGGCAGCAGATGCAGCCGTTATTCAGCTCGAAGATTTCCTCGTCGGATTGGATGACCAACTGGTGGTCGATGCCGATTTCGCCGAATTCATTTTCGATCACCGCGATGCGTTTGCCGTGCTTTTCGGTGAGGATGCGGTTCAGGAGCGTGGTCTTGCCGGCGCCAAGGAAGCCAGTGATGACCGTGACTGGGATGCGTGAAATGGGCGTGGACATAAGTAACAGGATGGAACATCAGGGCCGCTTCGCTCAAGCGAAACTAACGGCCCTTCGGCAAGATAGCACAATTCGGCCTATTTTTTAGACGAAGCGATCTTCGGGACGGTGCCACCCTCCAACTGCAGGGAGAGTTGGCGAAAACGGTGCGTCAGCGATTCGTGCTCGCGGCGCAATTCTTTCAGGTCCTCCTCCAACTGCCGGATGCGCTGGTCCTTGGCCATGTCCACCGCCAGCGATGCGGTCGATTTCATGACTTCCTTCGGCGGACGCTTCATGGCGCGCTTCTTTTCAAATTCCACCGCTGCAAACAGGGCGGCGATCGGCAGCGACTGGTTCGTCTTCACATGCGTGGCCACGGTCTTTTCCGTGATCAGCTTTTCGTGGATGAACTCACGGAGCGTGCCGATCGTCGTGGGGCCATAGGTCTCCTCGCCGGGCAAATGGACCACCCACAGCATCTCGAGAAATTCCACTTCCGACGCTGGGCGCCAGTTCTCGTCACTTTCGTCCACCATGTCGTGGGGTGCGATCTGGGCCGAGTCCGCCCATTCCTTCAGCACCTCCGTGCTGACCGGGCCATAGACGGTATCGGTATCACCCGGCGCCTTCTTCACCCGCCACACCATTGACGCTTCGTCGCCTAAGATTTCACTCATAAAATAATTAAGTTCCCGGTTTTGGGATAAAAAGTTTCTGCCCCACCTTGAGGACGCTTTTATCGGTCAAACCATTGGCCTTTCGAACATCGGCCGTGGTGACATTGACACCATCCTGCCGGTATGCGTTACAGATAAGCGTAAGCGTCTCTCCGCTGGCGACAATATGATAATAACCTTTTTGTGGTTTTATCGGCGTTGTGTCCGGGACCGGGGCAGGGTCGGTTGGGGCGGTATCCGGCGGCGGAGCGAGGGCCGTGCTGGTCGAATTCGCTGCCGAGCCTGTGCCGGTATCCGTATCGGGAGTCTTCTCCGGAGTCGACGGGGTCTTCTTTTTGGTGCTGGGCTTGGACGCGCCCGCCTGCTTGATCAAGTCGGCCACGCTATCGATCAATACCTGCCGCTCCTTGGCATGGGCGGCCTCGGCCTTGTCGAAAGCGGCCTTCATGTCGGCCAGTTGCTGCTTCAAGGTCGCGTTATCGGACTGCAACTGACTCACGTCGGCCTGGAGCTTCGTGACATCGGCTTTCATATTATCCACAGATGTCTTCGTCGCTTCCGAGTTGGTCTGGATGTTGTCCAGCTGATCCGCAGCCTTCAGCAATTTTTCACGAGCGGCCTCGGCATCCTGCTGCGCGCCGGGATCCTGCGCGTGCAGGGGGATGATGATGGAGAGGCAGATAAGAAGGACGAGAATTCTCACGACAGGAGGAAAGGTATTCGACGTCTACCAAGAATACGAAGTGCGTCAGCTTTTCGCAAGCTCTGGGTAGTGGCACAGTTTCAGTGTTTGCAGAAAAGTTTCTACGAACAATCTGTCCTCCTGAGCTTGTCGAAGGATCAGCTTCTGGTGACTTGCGCAATCAAAGGAGGGCAGGTAACGAGCAAATGCCTTGGAAGCTGATCCTTCGACAAGCTCAGGAGGACGGAGTTTTAATGCAAGATTTCATGTAAAATTTCAAGCTGTGCCACTCGCAAGCTCTGCCGCGAGTTGCGCTTCGGTCCAAACGATGACGCCCAGGCGCTCGGCATCGGCCAGCTTCGAGCCGGCATTCTCACCGGCGACCACGACGCTCGTCTTCTTGCTCACGCTGCCGGAAACTTTTCCTCCCGCGGCAATGATCCGCTCCTTCACGTCCTCACGAGGTTCGCTCAGCGTGCCGGTCAAGACGAAGGTCTTTCCTTCCAACTTGGTGCTTCCTGTCTGTGTAGACTTTTGCTGTGCCTGGGTATTCACACCTGCCGCGCGCAGACGCCGGATTAGTTCGCGGTTATTCTCCTGCGCGAACCAAGTCAACACGCTCTTGGCTACCACCTCGCCGACATCGCGAATCTTCAGCAGTTCCTCTTCCGTCGCACTCTCGATCGCCTCCAGCGAACCGAAGTAACCTGCCAGCGCGCGAGCCGAGCCCGCCCCGACATGCAGGATGCCCAGCCCGAAAATCAGCCGCCACAAATCGGCCTGCTTGCTCGCCTCAATGCCAGCGAGAACATTTTGCGCCGACTTCTCCGCCATCCGCTCCAGTCCGGACAATTGTTCCAGGGTCAGGTCATAAAGATCCGCCGGATCCTTCGCCAATTTCGCCGTGACTAATTGTTCCACCAGCGATTCGCCCACCCCATCGATATCCATCGCGCCCCGCTGCGCAAAATGTCCGATCCGCCGCTGCGTCTGCGCGGGGCACGACGGATTCGGGCAGCGCAGGAAAATTCCATCCCAGCCCAATTCGGTCGCGCAAGCGGGAC
>Ga0206872_10010_pt1 | contig 100550 bp, 102 predicted proteins | sample Alteio_BWOrgCont_34_FD_152906 | JGI IMG/M metagenome (GOLD analysis project Ga0206872, IMG submission 152906) | Enriched cells from forest soil in Barre Woods Harvard Forest LTER site, Petersham, Massachusetts, United States -... | ecosystem: Environmental > Terrestrial > Soil > Temperate forest... | reverse complement strand
CCGGCCCCAGGAAGATACCCTCGAGGAATTTTGGGCCCTTAAGGATGTCTCATTCGCCGTCAAACGAGGCGAAAGCGTGGGCATCATCGGTCGCAACGGCGCGGGCAAATCCACCTTGTTGAAAATCCTCAGCCGCATCACCGATCCCAGTGCCGGTCGAGTCGAAATCAATGGCCGCGTCGCCAGCTTGCTGGAAGTCGGGACCGGCTTTCATCCCGAGTTGACCGGAAGGGAAAACATCTATCTCAACGGCGCGATCCTTGGCATGAAGCGCACCGAGATCAAAAAGAAATTCGATGAAATCGTCGCGTTTGCAGATGTAGAGAAGTTTCTGGATACGCCTGTCAAACACTTCTCCAGCGGTATGTACGTGCGCCTCGCATTTGCTGTGGCGGCGCATCTGGATCCCGACATCCTCATTGTGGATGAAGTGCTTGCTGTGGGAGACACTCAATTCCAGAAAAAATGCCTCGGTAAGATGCAGGCTGTATCCGAACAGGAAGGCCGCACGGTAATCTTTGTCAGTCACAACATGCAAGCCGTCCGTCAAATGTGTGAACGGGTAATTTTTATGAAGCAGGGAAAACTCGTTTATGCGGGAGACCCACATGTGGGCATCAGTGCATATCTGGGGCAGGGCATGGACGCCGAAGCGTCCGCGGTTTGCGATCTTTCGGATTATCCTCGCTCCTCTACCCCCGAGGGCGCCCGCTTTCTACGCATCCGTTTTTTAAATCAACAGGGTAAACTGGCTCCCACGGTCCATCTAAATGACACTCTTACCGTAGAAGTGGATTTAGAGGTGCAGAAGCACCTGCGAGAATTCAACATGGCAATGGCGGTCGTCCACGGTGAGGGGCTTCGCGTTTTCTCCGAAGCCTATTCCGATCAACACGCATTACTCGACTTGAAACAGGGGAAGTATACCGTGCGGTTTCATGTTCCAATGCGATTTTTCAAAATGGAATCCTACTTCTTGGGCGTAACCGTGGTGGAGAGCGGCAGGCATTGCGACACAGCGGATGGGTTACTCATGCCCGAAATCGTCGACGAAAATCCCAATGTCCAAATGGAAACCCATCGCTGGGGCGTGTTGAGGGTTCCAGTAAACTGGGATGTACTCAATTCAGAGCCAACTTCACTGGTCTAATACGGCAGATGGCCAAAGACCGTCACTCCCCCTTCCAATAACCAAAGGGTGTTCCGCGAATCCGCACGACATTGCGTCCAAGCGCGCGCCATTTGCCTAAGGCACGGAGTACGCCGGGATGGTGACTGTCGCAATCATGCCAAAGAAAAGTTCCCTTTCCTCCGCAAAGGGCATGACATTTTTCAGAATCATTGAGACAGGCCTCATAGGTATGCGAGCCATCGATAAAGAAAAATGTCGGATTGCCCACACCGGTAAAATCCCAGGTCATGGTGTCGGCATAGTGCTGAACGATACGACTAGCCAAAGGAGTGTTGCGAAATTCACGCCCCACCTGTCGGTTACGTATCAAATGAAAATCATCTTTGGACACGTCGGTACTTCCTTCTTCATTGAGTGAATAATCAAGTGGAAGATCAACTGTATGAATGATGGAATGTTCGAGATTTTCCGCCATTAACTTGGAGGTGTGGCCCATAAAGGTGCCGATCTCCAGAGCTTCGCGTGGTTGCTCCATTGCCAGTAGCGAAACTAGGATAAAAGCCTGATACGATGGAAGTGTTCCATCCAAATATTGGTCGATTACGAGACGTATCGGAAACTCGCGACCGGCGGTTATATCAGTCGAATTAATTTGAGGCAATGCCGCCAATAAACGATCTTCCCTTGGATGCGAGGCCGCCAGATTCAACCGGCAACAGCGGTAGAAATCACCAGGACCGAACCGCAGTCCGCGTATCACTGCGGCCGCATTGGCTCCCAGTAGGATGTTTTTCAACTGGTGGATCATATAAGTGCAAAAATGATAAACGAGTCGAAAAAAATGAGAATACAAATTTAGCGATATCCAACTAACGGATAAACATCATCTTGGCTATGGATTAGGCCAACCCAAAGGGCTTCTATTCTAAAAGGACTTTGACAATAGAGGCTTTGAATTTAAAGTACCATTGATATCTAGTGAGGTGAATGTCTTCGCGGCGATAGCTCATGATATGAACGTCTTAAAGTATTTCAAAGATCGCACCAAAGAGCATTTGAAGACCTTACGGTTCTTGGCTCGCGTAGTTATTCCTATAATTCTGCGCACAAGGAGCCGCCCCGTTCTATTTCTCAGGTATGTGGGCATGGGCGATATTATTTGCACATTTCCAGCGGTTGAGCAGTTGAAGAAACAGTATCCCAAACGAGCATTTATATATAGCTGCTATCCCGAATTCATCTGTTTGCCTAAAATGGCAGGAATTACATCGAACGTGGCAAACCTTCGCGGAGATATCATACAAACCTACTGGTCATTTCTATTCGCCAGCATATATGCCTTTCAACATGATAGGCTGCCCGATCCGAGGGTGCCGGGCGATGTTGGCAGCGAGGTTTCAGTTATTGAAGATTTCGGCCGACAATTTGGCGTCAAGACAGGTGATTCTCATCCTCGTCTTTTGGTCGAACCTGCTGTTTTGAACAGGGTCAAATCCTTGCTGGAAAAGCAGGGTAGTCGGCAGGAGTCGCTAATTATCATTCATTGCGGGCCGAGTTGGCGCGTCCGGGAATTTCCTTATGAGTCCTGGGCGAGATTAATTCAGGGCCTGCGTGCCAGGGGATTCACCAATATTGTTCAACTTGGAACGAGCGATCACTCGTGCTTGGGATCTGTCGGCAGCATGGTCTTCCCGAATGTTGTTTCCTTTGTTGATCAACTATCGCTGGAGGAATCGATCGCCTTGATATCATTGTCCCGGCTTTTCATAGGAATTGACTCTGGCCTGCTGCATGTTGCCGCATCACTTCGAACTTCAGGAGTCGGAATCTTTGGGGCGACTTCCCCTCAATATAGATTTTCCAAAACAAGCTCCTGCACTTTTGTCTTTAGTGACCTCGAATGCCAGGGTTGTCACCATCGTAAACCGCGCCTCCATTTTGAATCGGGATGCCCCTTCGATATTGCCTGCATGACGACTTTGCCGGTCGAAAGGGTGCTGGCGGAATGTTTGTCAAAATTGAATGCACTGCCGTCAGATCTTGCCCAATTAGGTGCTTTTGATCGTGGGACAGGAATAGAGTGAAGTGTTTTTACGGAAAACAAAAGGTTCGTTCCTGAAGCATCTCTTTCTCCCTAAACTTTCATCTCTTGCATCGACAGTCGGCCCCCCCCGGCAAATCATGGAGAGAATCTTGATCCTCCAGATTAAGCTGTAGATCTGCCCAAAGGAGAAAATACCTCTGTAGATCTCGGCAGTCTCTTCGGCATTTGCGGAGAGGGAGTAATAATGTTTGCCATATTTCCGCGGTCGATTCGACCGAGGTGGACCAAAATGATCGCACAGGCACACATTCCTATGAAACCCTGGCTAAAGCTTCCAAATGTAGTGAAAAATCCGATCGATCCTCCGGCAAGATTAGAAAACAAAAAAACCTTTAAGGGGAAAAGCGGTGAACCTGTATCCATATTGTTACCGAAGGTGAGACGACCGATTGTCCAAATCATGGTACCGTTTAGAATAATAAAAGCTATGCCGCCAATGATGCCTACTGCGTCATAGAGGCTGAGCCAGCCAACATGCAAATTTTTACTAACTATAAATGATTTAATCGTATAATAGCCTGGATCACTCACTCCGGGGGTTTTAGCCATTGCATCATATGCTTCAGGTTCGCTCGCATCAAAAGAAAATCCATTACCTATCCATGGACTTTTATATAAATATTCAGCGATATAAACTCGCTTGATCTGTGCTCGAAAATCATTGGAAGACTCCCCGCTTTCTATTACATCCAGATCCCATTGGCCCGGTAAAAATGACAGGGTACGTTGTACGCTACCGGGCAACTTAATTCCCGCAGGATGGTCATCCTGGATGAAAATCATTCCAAGCGGAACGAGAACAAATAGGGGCAATATAATGAGCACTCGCCACCGGCAATAACATACGGCTCCAAAAAAGGTAGTCAGGGCGAAGGTTAGCAACCCGTTGCGATACCCACCACTAAGAGTCGTGTATAAGCATAAAAATGACAAAATGATGATAATCCAGCGCTTGGGTCGCCACCATGTATTAATAGGAAAATAGGCGACCAGTATCCCCTGCAAAATTCCACCTATTCCAAGGAAGGCTAAGTTTCGTTCCGTATCGCTCGAGTCCATTAATCCTACGGATTCCATGTAAGCGTTCATATTAACATTGCCTGAAACATAGAAGAGGTAAGGCGCCAGGCTGGGGAAATAGGTCGTTAGGATAAAAGGCACGGATGCCAAACATGTAAGGAAAAAACACCACCAGGGTACGCGACTCCAAAAAGTGGCCGATGGACTGGGTATATTGATTGCGCAAATGTAGACCACAAAAGACAAAATAATCAACAAGCCCTGGCGTGATCCTTCCTGGCCGCCGCCCATAACTTTCAGGCTGTGATCATGTATGAGCACAATCGCAGCAATAACCAGCATGGGAAACAAGAACAAGCGAGGTCCTCCGTCGAGTGGCCTTCTTTTGAGCGCAACATAATTAATGAGAAAATAGAGGACGGTTGTCAGGCTGAATACCTCAAGCGGGGTAAAGCCTAGCGGCAGAAAATTGAGCGTTCCTCCAAAGTAGGTGCCGAGATATGGAAAGGCGGCGATTCTGTCTTTTACCAAAAAGAAAATGGCGAAGAGAAAGACAATTGCAGCAAATGAAAGAAGGGCTATTTGATTGACTTCAAAAGTAAGGATGATCAGGTACGGCCCAAGGATCATGCCCGCAACAACGAGCAATCCATTGATGATTGTTCGCTCGCTAAGCATGCCGATTAGATATCTTGATGAAGTTACCCGTCACATCATCAAGCTAGCCCTGCCAGACGTCTCATCAAGCGCGAATTGGTCCACTTTTGCTCTCTCCAGTCAGGTTCCCGAAGCAAAAGTCCGTTTCAGTTTGTTACGGAAAGGTCCTCCGATTTCTTCACCTAAGGTGAAGATTTTTATCCTCTGCTGCGACAATGGTCGGGAGCAACTCTTTAAGTGGGTATCGGCTCAATGCAAAATTTGAGCGTGAAAACGCAAAGTATGTCCGTAACCTCGAAGCAACCATGGCGCTTTTAGTTGATCGAGTGGAATTTTCTCGGGTAGACAAAAAGCCCGTCGATTGGGTTGGACTTTGGATTCTACTCTCAGCTTGGTGCACGTTTTCTGGGTGGACGTTGTCCCTGTTTGGAATTCTCAATCAATGGGGTTACGGGGCTTCCTTTCTCTTCTTTCTGGGCTTTCTATGGTTTTTTCGACAACCGCTCGGACTCTCAAAACGGAGCTTGGCCTCTTTTAGATTCCGGCGATTTAAATCGCGCCACTGGTTGCCCCAAATATGGCTGTTTCTCACGGTCCTGATTTTTATTGGGGGGCTCGTTCATCACCCCAACAATTACGATTATCTAACGTATCGGTTCCCTCGTCTGCTCAACTGGTGGTGGGAACAAAAGTGGCATTGGATCATTACGCAGAATGAGCGAATGGACTTAACGGCTACAGGCTTCGAGTGGCTCATGGCTCCCATATTCGTCTTTTTTAAGACAGACCGGTTGTTCTTTCTGATTAACATAGTCTCATTTCTGCTCTTTCCAGGACTTATTTTTTCGGTCTTTTCTAGAATGGGAATAAGTAAAAGGATATGTTGGTGGTGGATGTGGCTCATTCCGTCCGGCTATTGTTATATATTACAGGCGGGGAGTGTTTGTAGTGATTCATTTGCCGCAGTTTATGTGCTTGCAGCCTTTTTATATATTCTCAAGACGGATGAAGAAAGGGCCCCTGGTCCGTCCAATTTCTTTTATTCGTGCCTTTCTTTCGCCTTGGCCACCGGTGCAAAAATTTCAAACCTTCCCCTGGCGTTGCCTTGGGCCATCGCCGTTCTCATGCGGCGAAGATTCCTTTTCAAAATCAACCCTTTCATTTTGGCCGGGATTATTTTTATCAGCAGTTGTGTGTCATATCTTCCAAACGCATTTTTCAACACATATTTTACCGGGTCGTACACGGGAGATCCCCATGATGAGGGACGAATGCAGTTGGCTAATCCGGTGGTTGGTCTAATCGGAAACTTCCTTCTTCTTGGCGTCGATAATTTGAGACCCCCGATCTGGTCAACGCAAATACCGATAAATGCGGTCTTGCCCTTGCGATTGAAGGAATATCTGGACCTCAATTATCCGCGATTGGGAATTTATGCCACTGCCTTGGACCAGATTCAACTAGAGGAGTCGGCCGGACTGGGATTAGGCGTGACAGCCAGTGTTCTTTTAATGATCGGGCTAAGATGCTGGGCGGGCCGCTTTCGGACGGATCTGATGACGAGATTGAAATGGAAGGCCCTGCCGATAATTATCGGGGCTTGGGTGGCTGTGCTTGTTCTTGTCGGCAAGTTGGCGAGCGAAAGCATGGCGAGACTATTTACCCCTTATTATCCTATTTTGATAGCCGGGGTATTGATCTTGATCGCCCTTGACGGGCGCATCATTCGGTTTTTTATCGTTAGACTTTTCGCCGGTATCGCGATGGGCATTTCACTCCTCTTGATCGTCATTAGCCCGGCCCGACCTCTTTTCCCGACCGATTGGGCGGTCTCTGCCGCCGCCCGGCTAGCGCCTTCCTTCAGTGGACGCGTGGAACGGGTTTATAGTGTCTATGGCTCGCGCTACGATGCGATGAAAGAACTGCGCATTCTTCTCCCGGCAAATGAAAAATTTGTCGGTTGCATTCAAACGGGGGACAACATGGAAGCTCAGCTTTGGCGTCCCTATGGATCGCGACAAATCATCGACGTCTTTCCAGACCAGACACTCGATCAGTTGAAAAGCGAGCATATCCACTTGATCGTCGCGAACGATTACGCCATCAAATATAAGTACCGGACGACCATCGACGAACTGACTAAAAAATGGTCTGCCACTGTTGTCGCGACAAGGGAATTGACCCTGCGGGCGACAGCCGGTCCGGGGACGTGGTATATCATTGCGTTGCCCTAAGAGAGGCAACGGTTGTGCTTAGTCATTCAGCATTTCCATCGTATAAACGAGATTGCGTTCTCCATCGTTGTCTCCACGGACGAACGATTGCACTTCGAGAGAATTTTTCTAAGCTGGACTGACATGAGAGTCTTGGTCTTTGCCCACACTCCCCCTCCTTTTCACGGGCAAAGCTACATGGTCCAGCTGATGCTGGAAAACTTGGAAAAATCCGGCACGGGTACCGGGGAACATCCGATTCTTTTTCATGTCAACGCCCGATTGTCCGATGGATTGGATGACATTGGCGTCTGGCGCATCGGGAAGCTTTTTCGGTTGATTGGATATATTCTTCAAGCTTGGTGGATGCGTTGGAAATACTCCCTGGAAGCCTTTTACTATGTGCCCGCTCCTCCCGCCAAGCGCGGGGCCCTTTATCGGGACTGGCTCGTGCTTGGCTTGGTGGCGCCTTTTTTTAAGATCAAAATATTTCACTGGCACGCGCCCGGGCTGGGCCAATGGTGCAGAGAGGCATCATCATCCGGATTGATCCATCACCTGGAAGCATGGCTGACATGCCGGCTTTTCTTCCGGCATGATTTGTCCTGCGTCTTGAACGAGTGGGGCCGCCGCGATGCCGAAGTGTTTTCTCCCCGGCATATCGCCGTCGTGGCCAACGGCATTCTCGATCCCTGTCCTGATTTTGCATCTACCGTGCTCCCTCGGCGGCTTCTACACCACCGCGAGCGAGCTCTCGGTCAGGAAGAAAGCCCGGCCTCTTTTCAACTGCTTTACCTCGCCCACGCCACTCGGTCCAAAGGGATATTCGACGCGATCGACGCGGTCTCGCTGGCCAACGCTCAACTAAAACAGAATCGAGCCGGATGGCGAATGCGCCTCGTCGTGGCGGGAGCCTTTCTTAATCGCGAAGAAGAACAGGCTTTTCGCGATCGCATCAGCCGGGATGATTTGCGACTGAAATCGCACGAGCAGGAATCCAGCGCCGTCATTTATGCAGGATACGCCGGCCCTGATGAAAAGGATCGCCTCCTGCGGGAATCGGACGCCTTGTGCTTCCCCAGCTTCTACCCCAACGAAGGCCAGCCTGTCTCGGTCATCGAGGCGCTCGCTTACGGAATGCCCGTGCTCGTGTCCCGTTGGCGCGCGCTTCCCGAAATGCTCTCCCCCTCTCTTGCTCATCTCGTTGACGCGTCCGATCCGGCCGCGCTCGCCAAAGCGCTGGTTCCTTTTGCCGGGGAAATGCGGTTTGAGGAATATCGAAAATACTACTTGGATCATTACGCACTCACCGCCCATTGCGAATGCATGCGGGCAGCCTTCCTTTCAGTAACCCCTACCTGATTCATTCCCGGCCTCCGCCACGAATCCCGGCTGGATACGGCGCCTATTTTGAAACCACGCTCTCGCTGACTTGAAGAATGGTGATCATGTTTCGGCTTGCGCCCTGTCCCAGGCAGATCAGATAGCCCTTGGTATTGACCGGGCTTACCGGAACCCGTAATTCCACTTCATGCGCGGCATCACGCTGCTCAGCAAAGAGCTCGATGTAGTAGCGCATCGCCTTTCCCTCCTGCGTATGACCCATGAAGAGATCGACATACCGATTGCCCACGAGTTTTGCGCTCGGCTGCCCAAAAAAACTGCAGAGAGCCTCATTCACGTAAGTGATGTAACCGGCCGCATCCGAAATAACCATGGGTGCCGGTAATTTCCTGAGAACGCCCTGGATGTGGTTAAGAGTTTTCTCCGATTCCTCCCGATGATAGCTCAGATAAACCGCCATGACGCAGACCACGGAAAAGAGCCCAAAACGTTGAAAAAACCAAAAATAAGGGTGCTCTGCCGGGTGTCGAAAAGTACCTAGAAACCAATTTGTGGCGTAGAAATCCAAAACACAATAAAGAATGGCTATACAGAGAACAACCCACGCCTTCTGACGCAAGGAGAGCCACATCAGGATAAGTCCCAGGCAAAACGGAGTGCTGAACGTGCTGGGATCAAGTGGATCGATGACAAATACCACCAATAGCGCCAACGTAATAGCAACGATAAAAGCGAGGAGAGGTGATAACTTCATGGGTCTAATACAATAAATGTAGTGAAGACATTACGCCTATCGCCATCCATGTCACGCCTTAGTCGCAATAATTCTCGCAAAAAAAATGGAGACGATGCAAGAGAGTTTCAGCGGTTTATAGTTTGTGCGGCCATTTAAATCCAAGAAAAGAAACGGTGCGCGTAGCTCGCTCGTCTGTGCTGGATAACGTATAAAGCCGGGCAGTGACGGAACGCGGCCAGTAGGCACCATTGAAAAGCTTGCTGAGGCGGTGTCTCAAAATAAAACCGAACCGGAACAAGCGCATATAAGTCGGCATCTCCCGTTGCCAGATTTCGGTTTCCGTCAAGGCAAGGCTGGATTGTCCCAGGTTCTTGTCCGTGATGGTAAAGACCGCCAAAGGTTCTTCAACTACCGCCATCGGAATTCCCATCTTCAACAGATCGACAATCCACACCGCGTCGGCGATCGCTCTCCACCGGGTATCCAGGTTGAAGCCACGCTCCAAGACAGACCGGCGCACGAAGGTGGAGCAGGACAACGTATTTAGATGGGAAAGGTGCACGTGGCCTATGTTCGGAGGAACGGTCCTGCGGTAGGAAAGCAGCGAGCCGGTGTTGCCAACCAGGAGGGCGTCGCCAAAAAGCACATCCACTTCAGGATGATTTTCAAAGTAACGGGCTACCTTGGCCAGAGTACCCTCCAGATATTGCTCATCACTGTTCAACCAGCAAACGATATCTCCAGTCGCCCGGGCAAAACCGCGATTGATCGCATCATACATACCCGAGTCCGCCTCGACGTATAAACGGGCCTTCGAGTGCTCACGAACCCATTCCTCGAGCTCTGGTCCAGACTGGGCGTCCTGTATGATATGCTCCACCTCGACGCCTTTTTGGTCGGCGACCGAAGCAACGCAGAGCTTTAACCAGGGGAGCTGTTTGTAGCTCGGAGTCACCACGCTGATTTTCGTTGGAGCGGAGTTAGGCTCCGACGATCGAGACACTTCGGACTTTTGGAAACTTCCTATCGATAGGACCGGGCCGCGCCAACGACGATAGAGCGCTAGCCCAACCATGGGAAATACCCCGTAAACCACGGGAATTAATTGTTCCGAGTAAAAACGATGTGCTTTGCAATACGCTTTGTCGATCAACACCTCCAGGCGCCCCGGCGGATTCGCGCTGGCATCCGGCCAATAGCGACGACTGGTCAATTGATTTTGGAACTTTGCTTTCCACCGGTGGAGATAACGTCCCGCCTTGCCGGAGAGCTCGCCTTGAACAGGCGGCGGGGAATCGGCGTTTTGCATCACGCTGCCGGACCGGGCCTTGTCCTGATGCTCCCCGGGCGGGAACATGCTGTAATCCGCCCTTTCCAACGCGAGCATTTCCGGTTCATACGGAATTTCGAGAAAATCGCAGATTGGCCTGAGGATGGATTCCGGGTTCTCGACCAGGTTTTCACAACAGAAATCGAAAATCGGTGTCCCCTGGCTACGTAGATAAAGGACGTCCTCCTGCATTTGTTCGAATCCGACCAGGGACCGGAGCGGCAGGGAACGGCTACGGAAAAAATAATCCTTTTTCCCGGCGCTAATAATGCTGGAAATGACGGCTTTGGGCTCTCTCCAGATCACGATGAATCGGGCCTGCGGATAGTGACGGGCCAACAAGGGAAGACTGTTGTAATAGCTTGGTGACTTTTCGCCGATATAGAGTCGATCGGGGCCGGCATGTTGCTGGTAAAGGATATTGGCCGCTTCATGCGAGTGACGAACCTGGTTCCAGGAGGGTTGAGCTTTGAGCTTGTGTCGCCGGATGCACGAGTTGTAAAAATCGAGCCGCTTCCACCATTTCAAGTCATAACGAGAAGAAACAGCGACCAGCGAATTGGCCAGCAAATCCGCCTCGTAAAGCAGTCGGACCTGGGGATGCAGATTCAGGAAGCTGTAGAGAAGCGACGTTCCCGAACGAAAAAATCCGACGACAAATAGTTGACGCTGGGGAAGCTCGCTCATGAATTTGGAATTGATGACACCGAAGGCCACTTCCAGCCCAAGGTCAATCGATTAAAAGACCGCCGCAACGGCAAGGAATCGCGGGTAAACCAGGCAGAGTCAAGGATTCGGGCCCGATAAGCTCCCTGCCTCCATTTTTCCAACACATGCCACCCCATTACCAGCGGCAAAGCCAGCCGAATTCCGAGCGCGTAACTTTGTTCCCATCGCCTGCGCTCATCTGCGAGCGCGCCGTGCTGGCTTAGGTTTTCCCCGGTAAAAGCAAACAGGGCCAGGGGTTCCTGCAAAACTGAGGTCCGGTACCCTCGATTCAGGAGTTCCAGAACCCACGCTTTATCACCGATAATTCTCCACGAAGGATCGAAAAGCACGCCATCCTCCACCACTTTTCGCCGGAAAAACGTACTGCAGGTCAGAACACCCAAAGGTCGCAACAACGTATGCCAGCGCAACGGAGTCACCGCCCTTCGATATGATAATGGACGCAACTCAGCATCGGCCAGAATGGCATCGCCAAAAACCACATCGATTTCGGGATGCTTGTTAAAATAGTCGCCAACTTTGCGCAGAGCCCCCGGCAAATACTGCTCATCGCAATTCAGATAGGCGCAGATTTCTCCCCGGGCCCGGCTCAGGCCGCGATTGATCGCATCGTACATTCCGTTATCAGGTTCAACCGTGACCTTCACCCTAGGATGGGACTTCATCCATTCCTCGACGCCCGGGCTCCCGGCGTCCTGCACCAGATGCTCTAAGTCCACGCCTTGGTCTGCGATCGATGCCGCGCACAACCCAAGCCAATCCAATTGGCGAAAGCTGGGTGTGATGATCGAAAAGAGCATGGAACGGGTGATCAGGAACGGGGAAGTTCGCTTGCGACGGATAGAGCCGTCGCCACGCGATCGGCCACGATGTTCCAATTGTGGCGGGCAGCCAGTTTATCCGCCCAAGCCTGCAACTGCTCAGGACGAACCGCCAGGGCCTGCCGGAGGGCCGCCGCAAAGCTTTCGTAACTCGCATTGTCGAACGAGTAACCACAATCACCCATCACTTCGCGGCTGGCGGGGATGTTCGAGAAAACCGGACACCCTCCTGCCAGCGCAGCCTCGACGGGCGGTCGGCCAAAACCTTCATAATTGGAAAACGACACCACCACCCGCGCGCGCGCCATCAACGCTCGGAATTCCATTTCTGGCAGGATGGTGTGTCGCCGCCAGCCCGGATGTGAGGGCATTTCCAATTTTTCCGGAAACGAGCCAATCCAGTGAATTTGTTCGCCAAACGGATTCTCCCGGCACCAGCGATCCAGAAACTCCACAGCCTGACGGGTGAGTTTATGCGGAAATCGGCTCGTCGGGATGACGATGTCGCGACGTTCCTCTGTCGGTGCCGTCACCGGACGTTCAAAGCCTTCGCCGCAGCAAACCAGGCGTGGAACGCGCCAGCCTTTTTCCCGGGCCACCCGCGTAATCTCATTCAGGGTAAATTCGCTGGGTGTAAAAATAACTTCCGACTCCCGCACGGATGCGCGGAATCCGGCGCGAAAATACGCCGCCTCATACCGGGGCACTGCATGGGGATAATGCCGGTCGTAGTGGTCCTGCATCGCGTCATGCACGAAGGTGGCCAGCCGCACCGGGCAGCGGCGGAAAAAGGAGGCAAAGCCCTTGGGCAGGAAAAGCCACTCGTTGCCCGTTCGCCGGGCGAACGAATAGACGCCGAATTGGTCCCACCAGACCCGGCCCGGCCCGTGGTCGTCCGCCAGGTCATGCTGCTCGATCGTCGTTCCAGACGGCGGAGTAAATCTTTCAAGCAGCGAATGATTTGAAAGCGCCGTCAACCGTCCGCATTCCGGCCGGGTCGCCAGCGCTTGCAGCAGGCCTACGGAGACATTGAGGATGCCGATCGATTTTGCGCGCGCGAAGGACTGGTCCGCCAGCGAGTAGGTGATCGAAAGTTTTTTTGCCGGTGGTTCCATGAGGGATGAGCGCCTGTTCAACAGACGATTCACCAACCCTATCGTACAAACTGCGCGATGGGAGTAAAGCGCGTCGCCAATCTGTTGCTCGCTAATGACCGGGCCAACTCCCCGCCCCCGGACTTGCATTCAGTGGCCCAGTCGCTAAAATAGCCTATGATCCAAATCGGGGGAAGGCTCCTGCATCGCTGGTGGCTTCCCTTGGCGAGCGCCGCGATTCTCATCCTGTCTCTTCTTCTCGTCATCCCTTATGCCTCGGGTTATGAGCACACCAAAGTCCCCTTGGGCATCCTGCTTTGGAAAGTCTGTTGGGCCGGTCAAAATACCCACACCACCCTCGACTTCAGCTATTGCCTCCTTGTCCCGGTGATCGTCGGCTACCTCATTTTCACCCGCAAAGAAGAGATCGCCCGCCAGTCCATTCGCGGAATCAATCCCGCGCTCGGCCTGGTCGTCTTCGCATTGGTTCTCTATTGGCTCGGCCTTCGCACCGAAATGCAAGTCGTCGGCTATGCCGCCATGCAACTCCTCATCGCCGGCGTCATCCTCTGGCTTTGGGGCCGGGATGTCTTTCTTTCAATCTTGTTTCCCTGGGCCTTCTTCGCCTTTTCCTGGCCACTGCCTTTTCTCGACGACAGCGTCGCCTTCAAGCTCCGCATGTTCATGAGTCATCTCGCCTACGACATCCTGAACATCGTCGAAATCCCCGCCATCCAAAGCGGCACCGCGATCCTTTCCGCTCCCAACCCGGCTGCCGGCCTGCATGTCGGCGATCGCTTCCGCATCGATATCGCCGACCCCTGCAGCGGTATCCGTTCCCTGTTCGCCTTGATGATGATCTCCGCTCTCTATGCCAATATGGCGCTCCCCCGCCTCTGGCAGCAATGGGTCGTCTTCCTCGCCTCCATTCCCTTGACCGTCATCGGTAATCTCGCCCGTGTCCTGATCTTGATCGCAGGCAGCATCTTCTTCGGGTCCTCTTTTGCCATCGGCACCAACGAGAACCCTTCCTGGTTCCACGAAGGTGCCGGCTTCATGGTCTACGGCGTCGCTCTCGGCCTCGAATTCGCCCTCGGCGCCCTCTTGACCAAAACGTGGAAAAAAAAGGCGAAGTCCACCTCACCCGCAGCCTGATTCGAACGCCCATCTCTTTATTTATGCCGGTAGCCGATCCTCTCCCCACTCAAATTAGCTTTCCACCCTCCGTGACCCTGCCCTCCGGCGGCGAGGGGACCGTGCCTCTGTGGCGTTGCGGCGTGCTCATCGCGTTGACCCTGCTCATGTTCATCGCCGCCGCAATTCATCCCTCGGGGGGAGACGAACCAAAATCTGGCGTCGTCATGGAGTTGCCCGACAATGTCACCATCGCGTTGCCGGGTAATCCCAAAGCTCAATTTTATGGGACGAAAGCCTCCATCACCGAGGGGGAACTCGGCACGCTCCCCGCGGACACGCAACTCGTCCGCAAGCAATACGACGATATTCGGGACCACGAGTCGGTCTTATTCACCGTCCTCCTGAGCGGCGTCGCGCAAAACAGCATCCATCGCGCCGAAGTCTGCCTGCCCGGCCAGGGCTGGACCGTGGTGGGGCAGGACAATCTGCCTGTCCAACTCGCATCCGGTCACAATCTCGTCGTCCGCAATCTCGCCATTCAACGTGACACGGTCAGTTCCAACGATGAGCATCATCTGGTTCGGGCCTATTTCATGTACTGGTTTGTCGGGGAAAACCTCACCACACCGTCTCAATTCATGCGCGTCTTTCTCAACTCCTGGGATCGCATCCTCTACAATCGCGCCCATCGCTGGGCCTATGTTATGACCGAGTCTCCTGTGAGCGAGTCCAGCCACCCTGACGGCCTCAACGCGGCCCAGACCCAAAAGATGATGAGCGATTTTATCCGGCAGGTCGTTCCCACCTTCCAAAAAAGCGAAATGACAGATTCGACAACTCGGTGATGTGTTTTTGGGCTTCGCCAAGTCCGGAGAAATTCAGTTGTGCTGGCTTGAGAGGTGGCTTAGGTTGTCTGAGTTAACTTTATGACGCATCCCTTTCTTGCTTGGTTACCTCACGGCACGGACTTCCTCTGGATTTTCTTGGGGGCGGTTCTTCTATTCGGTGCGGACAAGATTCCGAAGCTGGCTCGCGGTCTGGGCAAGAGCCTGGGCGAGTTCAAGAAAGCCAAGGAAGAGTTTGAAAAAGAAGTTTCGGCTGCCGCGAATGCGCCGGACCCAAAGCCGGTCACAGACCAGAACCGGATTGGTGGGAATCTTCCCGAGCCCGTTAAACCGACGCCGGTGAGCACCGCTACTTCGGTTGACGAGTTGACCAAGAAGAGTTGAGCGTCGAGGCGTTTGCCAGGGCCAGCACTGCGGCTATCGCAATGGCTGCGAATCCGATATAGCCAATCAATCGGGATGGCCCCAGCCAGTTGAGGAGATCACCGTTCAAATTCACGGCCAGGCCCAGGAGAAAACTGGTCGTGGTGCAGAGATTGCGCAGGGCGAAGAGCCGTCCACGGCGCGCGTCGTCCACATCATTTTGCAATCGGGACTCGATTGGAATGACGATGAAGGCCGAGAGCACGCCCATGAAGGCGGCGCCTGCGACGGCGGGCCAATAGTCTTGGATGTGCGAGAACCCAATCAACGCCAGCCCTAGCAGCGCCAGGGCAATATAGGGGAGCGCGTTGCTGCGGCTGTGTCGTTTCGAGGCACCGCAAATCCCGACGCCTACGCCAAGTCCCAGCCCGATTCCCGCCATCAACAAGCCAAACGCGAGCGTCTTGATTTCGCCAAAAACGGGAGGCTTCGGCGCAAACATGCTGAGGAAGGAAGTCAGGCCGTTGACGAGTGTCTGCACCGAGTCAAGGTTCACCGTTTGCACGACCTGCTGCAGAATGGTAATGAGCACCATCGCGCTGATGAATGAAAAAGCGGAGTTGACCAGGACGAGTGCGCCCAATTCACGCTTTTCCCGTAGCACGCGCCAGCCCGCCAGTGCTCCACGCCAACTGCCGACTTTGTCCGAGCCCTTTGTTTGCGTGTGATCAGGCAGGAGATCATTCCTGATATGATAGATGCACCAAGCCGAGGCGAGAAATCCGAGCGAATTGAAAAGGAAACTGCTCTTCGCGCCGAAGATCGAGACGATGAGACTCGCGATGGGAATGCCAATGAAATTCGCAATAACACCGATCATGGAAATCAGCGCGTTGGCTGTAACCAGTTGGGCGGCGGAAACGATCTGGGGCAGTGCCGCCTGCCGTGCGGGGATGAAGAGTCCATTGAGTGCGCCCATCAGGAAAACGACCGTGAAAACCGCTGTCAGGCTGTGGAGATTGAACCAAAGATAAAGGAAGGAGAGGGTCAAGGCGGCGCGGGCGAGGTCGGACCAAAACATGACCCAGCGGCGCGCGAAACGGTCCACAATCCAGCCATAAAGTGGGGCCAGCAGCAGGCCGGGCAACATCGCGCAGAAGGTCACGCGGGCGCTATCCTTGCCGACATCAAGACCCTGCTTGATGCCGAGGATCACGTAAAGCAGTGCGAACTGGTAGAACCGATCGCCCAGGCTACTGATGATTTGACCGTACCAGAGCCGGGCAAAATTCTTTTCGCCCAGAATGCTCCGGAAGGAGGTCGAAGCGGGGGCGGGATTCATGCGGGGTCGCTAATGACAGCACAAGCCGCGCAGGAAAGCGTGTGGAAAATTTATCGACTGGAGGTTGTCCCTCCATGATTATCTTAATCGTCCTTATTTTCTGCCTTGCTCGTTTGTCGAGGCGAGAGGAGACTCGGAAAGCTTTAAAGAAAATCGGACAACGAAAATGAATATCATCAAATGGGCAGTCACGGGCATAACGGTGGTACTTCTTTGCTCCTGTGCGACGGATGACACCAATGCCGTCCAGGTTACTTCGCAGTCTGCGACTCCATACCCGGCCGTTCCTGTTTCCAGTTGCCGGGTTTCGTCCCATCCTCCCAAGGGACAATACATAGTCATTGCGAATTTGTCGGCGACTGCGCAGGTCGGCGAAACACCCACTCAACTTCTAAATAGCCTGCAACAGCAAGGCGCGGCACTGGGAGCCAACTACGTGATGGTGATGACGGTTTCCGACCAAAAATTTGTCACGCCGAATATGGTCGATGTCGATAACAACACCTACCTCAATACGGAGCAACAATTCTTCGATACGGCATCGCCCCGGGCGGTTGGTTACAACAACGTGAACAATGTCGGATCGGGTAACACCGTGGAAGAAGTGATCACGGCGAAGGCGCTCAAGATTACGTCGGGCAGCAACGCGCCGAACAAGAAGGCGCCGTCGAATCTCTGGCAGATGCGGAGTAACTAGGACGGACGGATTGGCTTTTCACGTCTTTATAGCGGCGGTCCATGACCGCCGCTACAACGGAAGCTAAGCGCGCATCGACTCGACACAGCGCTTTAATGCCGCATCGGGACTCTCGACTTCGGCTTCGTATTCGATCACGGCCATGCCGTCGAATCCACCTTGGGCCAGCGCCTCGTTGAAGGCGGGCAAATTAAGATTTCCCTGGCCGACGATAGTGTCGGACCACTGGCCGGTGCGGTCGAAAGTGAAATCCTTGTAGTGGATGCCGTAAATCTTCCCGGCGAATTTCTTGGCCCATTCGACCGGGTTGCCTTGCCACGGTCCGATTTGCATGGCCCACGCGGTATCGATGCAGAGACCGATTTCGGGTCCGCCCAGATTGATCAAATATTCGAGCACATCGGGCGAGCCGCCGAACTGATAGCCGCCGTGGCAATGAATGCCGACGCGAATGCCGAATTCCCGCGACCAATTGCGCACCTTGGGAACCGCCTGCAGGAAGCTATCGACGCGAAAATGGCAGGAAATATGGCGCGCACCCGCGAGGGCGGCCGCTTCAAACCATACTTTCTCGGAGTCGTGGCCGGAAAAGGTCTGGACGCCGATGGAGACGATGGAGACACCAGCTTTTTGATAAATGGCGACGGCTTCCTTGACGGAGGAAAGCTGGTTCAAGTCGGCGTGGACACCGCAGAGTTCAATTGAATTGAGGCCGATGTCGCGCACTTTTTTCGCGACCACCGTGTTGTCTGTAAAATGGCGGAAGCAGTAGCTCTGCACGCCGAAGTCGGGACTTTTTTTCATAGTAATAGGAGACGGATGGGTTGGGTTTTTGGATGCTGACAAGATTGGGTCATCCTCCCTTTGAGGAGTAGATAGGAGTCGTGCTGTCGGAATCGGGGGCGGGAGGTGGAGGCGTCTCCCCGGAATTTTGCATGGCATGGAGCGTGGGAATTCCCTCGGAGGTCATGAATTTTCCGATTTCCGTGGCTATCTGTTTGCCAATCTTTTTGGTTTCTTTTTCCGGCTCCTTCTTGGCCATGACGAATTTGGCGGCGGCCACGTAGGGATTCGGAATCACCACCGCACCCGGCATATGGCCGCTGGCGCCGTTGGTGTCGAAAACGAGGAAGGGATGGTCGGGATCGCTTAGGGTATAGACTTGGGCCCGTACCTCGACATGACTTTGGCCCGCGCCGAAGCCGATGCCCGCCTGCATCGCGCGGCTTCCTTGGTCGATGACTACAAACTGGCCGCGGACAATCCAGCAATTGGCCTGCGTCGCGAGCATGCCGTCACCTGCCTTGGCGCGAGCGATCCCGTTATTCAATGCCTGAACCAGGGTCTTTTGAAGAATGCCGGGTAACTTTTGCAGGATGTCGGCCTGCTGTTGTTGTTTGTGCTGGCCGAGAATGTGAGGACGACCTCCTCCGTTATCGCTGTTGTCGGCTTGGTTGGAGGTGTCCACCGGGGAAAAGAGATCCACGTAAATGACCTGGGGCGGCGTCAGCGAGGCCGACGGATTGGAAACAACATTGTCGACCTTGGCCGGTGTGATCGCTCCGAGAGTCAGGGATGCGCCTAGAAAAAGCGAAGACAGGATCATGGCCTTTTAAAATAGCCGGAACCTGTCGCAACCCAAGTTCAAATAGATCACGCCGCCGTCAGGCGCAGGAGGGCGATTTCGGCGGGAGCGCCGATGCGGCAGGGGAACCAGTCGCCGCAACCGTTGGAGACTACCATCGAGGTGTTGCCCCGCTGGTAAAAGCCGCTCCAGTATTTGAAAAAAAGCGGTCCCAGGCCGAGGTGTTCTCCCAGCATGATCTGGCCACCGTGGGTGTGGCCAGCCAGGACAAGGTCCGTGCTATCGGCGATATCGAACAAGTGGGGATGATGCGCCAGCAGGATGCGCACGTCGCCTTCCCGGCGGGCCGGGAAAAGCTGGCTGACGAGTTCCGGCCTCTCTTCAAAGCCGTCTCTCATCCAGGGCAATCCGCCAATGAGCACTCTCTTGCCGCGAATCGGGAGGACAATCGTTTCGTAGGTCAGCATCGGGAGATTATTTTCCGCGCAGGCCTCAATCACCAGGCCATCGCCGGGGATGCGATCGTGGTTGCCCTCGCAGAGATAGGTGCCGTGGCGCGACTCGATGGCTTTTATGGCGGCAAGAGCCGCCGGGAATTCTCCCATCTCCCGGTTGATGACATCGCCCGTGATGGTCACGAGGTCGGCTTTCAGGTCGTTGGTTGCGTCGCTGATAATTTTCAGCCGTTCAGGGCCGACAAAGAGACCGGAATGAAGATCGCTGACATGCGCGATGGTGAAACCTTCCAATTCAGGTGGGAGCCCCGCGATTGGAATTGAAACGGGCCGCACGCGCAGGTCGTTGCGAGTCATGGCGCCGTGGACGCCCATGCCAAGAGCTACGACGGGAGCAGCTCCATACGCGGCGGCGTAGAGAAACTGGCGGCGCGAAATTTCCCCTGGTGTTTGCGGTACATTTTGAGAAACCGGTAAAAAACGTCGCGCGATCAACGTCGCGAGAATTATGCCCAGAAAAAGAAGTTCCAGAAGCAGGACGTTCCACACCATTTCGACCGCCATGGGCACATAAAGCCACTGACGCATGAAGGGCGCCCAGCCTGGCGGTGCAAAAGCCTGCAAGAGAAACAGGCCGGACATGGCCGCTGCCCAGATGCAGACGGCGACGCCGACAAACTTGGGCCAGGGTGTGCGACGCCGGAGCAGCCGGATCTGGAGAAAGGCGAAGCCAAGGTTCATCAAAAGGGCGAGACCGACGATCATCACAATCCGGGAAGGCATATCAGAGAGTGATTATCGTGCAGGGGGCCATGACTGGCAACCAACCGATGATGACAAGAATGTTAGGCGGCGCCGTGGAGAGGCTTGGCTTTTTGAGCTTGGGGAATTTTGACCAACCAACCTCTTTGCCAGAGCAACCACGCCACCATGCCTCCGGCGAGCATGCTACAGTCATCGAGAGGATCGGCCACGCCATGGTGCAAGATCGCCGGGCCAAACCACTTGAAGAAGACGCACCAGACGGCGAGATGGCAGCCGATTTCCCAAGAGCGGGGTGGCTGATCATCCGGGCGGAGGCCGATCCAGCGATAAACGAGAAGGTAAATCGGCAGGGCGACCGGGACGGTCAGGCTGTCGTTGAGATGGCCGTGAAAAAAGGGAGAGTAGGTGTGGAGGTTCGGTTTGATCCACAGGCGATTGACGACATAGATCGCCAAGCTGAGAAGAAAAACCGGGTCGCGCCAGTAACCGAACGTGCCGCGCTTTTCAGCAGGCATAAAGGATGACCGCGTTCGCAGCGGCCATGAAGCCCATGGCCGCGAGGGCCTTGAGAGCAAGCATCATCCAGGCGCTTCCGGTGGGCAAAATAGGTAACATCACCGCTAACTTCTCCTGTGAGGCGGTTTCCTGTCAAGCTTGAGGTCTGGCGGGAAGAGATACAGTTTTAGTTTTTTTGCAGAAAAATTTCTACAAACAATCCGTCATCCTGAGTTTGTCGAAGGATCAGCTCCCGGTGATTTTCGCAATCAGAGGAGGGCGGGTAACGAGCAAATGCCATGGGGACTGATCCTTCGACAAGCTCAGGATGACGGAATTTTAACGCAAGATTTTTTAGTATTTCAAATTGTAACACTGGCGTTAGGTGGCAATTCTTTCGGCGAGACTCACGGCGTTTAAGTCGATAGCTTCGCGGCACTGCCTATGCCCACGATTTTTGCTGCTGACATCAGTAACTACAGTCCACTCTTTCCGTGGATCGGGTTGATCGTCGCGGTTATTGCGCTTTTTCTTTCGCTTCGCGCCTGCCGCCGCCGACGTTTGATCGATAACCTGCCCACTTCGAAAACCCAGGGCGTCTTTATCGGTTTGGTGGAATTGAAGGGCACGGTCGAATGCGAGCAACCGCTGGAAAGCTACCTCGCGCAAATGCCCTGCGTCTATTATTCCTTCGACATCGAGGAACGCTGGTCGCGAGAGGTCACCGAGACGGAGGACGATGGCAAGGGGGGCACTCGGACGGTCACTCGAACGGAGAGTGGTTGGACCTCGGTGGATTCGCGCATGGAATCGACGCCATTTTATTTGAAGGATGATACCGGACATTTGCTCGTGCGTCCGGAAGGCGCGCGGATCGAGGCTGTGAGCGTCTTGAGCGAATCGTGTACGCCGCTGAAGCCCCTTTATTACGGTAAAGGCCCGACGATGGGTATCATGGATTCGGACGAGGTCCGGCGCTTTACAGAGACAGCCATCGCGCTGCAGATGCCGCTTTTTGTCGTTGGCCAGGCCCGCGAGCGGAAAGACGTCGTCGCGCCGGAGATTGCGGCCGATCCACAGGCGTCCGAATTTCTCATTTCGACGCGTTCGCAGGAGCAGGTCAGCAGCGGGCTGGGCTGGCAGCTTTGGCTTTTCTTTCTGCTCGGTGCCGTGCTCGCGCCGGGTGGACATATCGCAGGCACTCTGGCTGGGAATCAGGATATCACGACAATGTTGATTCTCATTTTCATCGGCGAATTTGTGCTTTTCTTGGTGATCTGGTTCATCGGCTGGTTCATCACCGTCTACAACAGCCTCGTGGAATTGCGCCAGCGCGTGGAGCAGGGCTGGAGTCAGGTCGATATTCAGATCAAACGGCGACATGATTTGATTCCGAATTTGATCGACGCGGTAAAAGGTTATCGCGATCACGAGGCCGCCACGCAGACCGCTTTGGCCGCGATGCGTAGCCAGCTTGCCGCGACGCCTCCGGGGCAGGCCGGTGCGGATTTCCAGGCAGTGCAGACCCAGGTGCAGATTCTCAAGGAGGCCTATCCTGAATTGAAAGCGGACCAGAATTTTCTCGCGCTGCAGCAGAACCTCAGCGAGACCGAGCAACGCATCGCCCTGGCGCGTTCCTATTTCAACAGCATCGCGACATTCTATAACACGCGTCTTGGCGTGATTCCGGATCGGTTCATCGCCTCCGTTGGCGCGATGAAACCGAGGGCGCTGATGGAAGCGAATGATTTTGAGCGCGCGCCGGTGGACGTGAAATTTGATGCGCCTGATCCGGCTCCGAAAACGTAACTGTATTGATGGCCCGGACAACGGGTTGTCTCTTAGCTTCGTCGTTCGAAGACATGATCTGCCGTCTTCGCGATGGAATTCGCGGGTAGAACGCCCCGCCAGGAAACACCGGGGTAGATCAACGCCCGGCGACCTATCACGGATCCCGGATTGATCACGGCATTGCAGCCGACTTCGGCTCCGTCGCCGATGAGCGCGCCAAATTTGCGCAGTCCCGTGGAGACGATGCCCTCATCGATGCGGATGGTGATGAAATCCCCGTTGAGCTTGAGGTTGGAGACGATGACGCCCGCCGCGAGATGGACTTTCGCGCCCAAGATCGAATCGCCGACGTAATTGAAATGAGGTATCTGGCAGCCATTGCAGAGAAAGCTGTTCTTGATCTCGCTCGAATTTCCGATGACCGAGTCCGCGCCGATGATGACATTCTCGCGGATGTAGGCGCCGTGGCGAATCTGGCAATTCGGCCCGATCCAGGCCGGGCCCTTGATGAAGGCGCCAGGCTCAATCACCGTACCGCGGCCGATATAGACATTCTTACCGATGGCAGGGTCGCCGATGGTACGCCCGAAATTGGCAGGCACCAAATGCGCCTCAAGATACTGGGCCAGCTTGGGCAAGATTTCCCAAGCCTCCGCGACTCCATGAAAAATGGCGGCGTGGTCGGTCTGTTTAAGATCGATGTAATCGGTGGAAGGAAAATAGGGTGCGCTCATGGGTTCGTCTTGGGAGTCGTCAAATATAGCTCCAAATCCTAGTTGGGACGCGAGATAAACTGTCGCCAGGCGAGAAAAGCAGTCACAAGGAGCATCAGCCCGGAAAGTAGTTGGCCTTGGGTGATCGCGCCAAACCAGAAGCCAATATCGGAATCTGGCTCGCGAAATTGTTCGCCTGCGATGCGCAGTACGGCATACCCGGCCATGAAAGTCAGTGCGACTGCGCCTTCCCGTTTCGTGGTGAAGCGAACGGCGATGAGGATGAGTTGGAGGAGCAATCCCTCCAATAGCGCTTCGATGAGTTGCGAGGGATAGCGCGGAACGTTCTGGCCATTGACCCATGGCGCGGCAGGAAAAATTACGCCCCACCACGCATCCGTCGGTCGGCCCCAAAGTTCGCCATTGAGAAAGTTGGCGCAGCGACCGAGGCCCAGACAGATCGGCACGCAAAAGGCGGTGGCGTCGGCGAGATTGTAAAATGGTATTTTCTTCGCGCGCCCGTAGAAAATCATGACGAGGATCACGCCAAGAATACCGCCATGGCTGGCCATGCCGCCTTTCCAGACGGTGAAGATGTAGGTCGGATCAGTGAAAGTCTGGTGCGGTGCGTAGAGCAGACAGTAGCCGAGTCGCCCGCCGAGGATCACCCCCGCCATCGCAACCCAAGTTACATAGTCCGAGATGGCATCGCCGCGCAGCAGACTCCAGCACCGCTTCGCCTGCCAGCGCAGCCCGACGAATAGAACGTAGAATCCCGTCAGGTAGGCGAGGCTGTAAAACCGCAGGCCCCAGTTCTCCCCGATCCGAAAGAGGAACGGATGGGGATGCTCGACGAAGTAGGCGAAGAAGTGCATGAAGCTCTAAGTGGATCGATGCAGATTTCCTGTGGCTTCTTATTGCCTTCGGCGACCCGGACAACACAGGCACGCTTGTCGTTGCCGGGCCACCTAAATTATTTCCGCGCGATCGCGACCTTGCCCGTGCGGGTGAGATCGAGGATGCCGAAGGTCTCCATCAGCGTGATGAACTTCGAGACCTTCGATTCGTTGCCGGTGATCTCGATGGTCAGGTTCTTGGGCTGCACATCGACGATCTTGGCGCGGAAGATGTCGCAAATCTGCATCACCTCGGCGCGGGCCTTCGCATCGATCTTGATCTTGAGCAGGACCAGTTCGCGATCGACATATTCGCCTTCATGGAAATCTTTCACTTCGATCACATCGACGAGCTTGTTGAGCTGGCGCGTGACCTGGTCGAGTACGCGGTCATCGCCCACGACCACGATGGTCATGCGTGAGGTGTCGGGATGATGGGTGGGGCCGACGTTAAGCGTGTCGATGGTGATTCCGCGCCCGCTGAAGAGACCGGCGATGCGCGTCAAAACGCCGAAACGATTTTCGACCAGTACGGTGATGGTATGACGCATAAGGGTGAAGCCTGTCCAAAAAGACGGCGCGGGTCACGCTGAAAGAATTCCTGCCGGGCTTTGCCTCGTGCACAAACTCCATTTGGGCACGCGATTGCGGAGGTGACTCCATTGCAGGTCTTCTTTTTTCGCATCTCGGAATACAACGCGGAGCAATGGAATTGCGCGGACAACGGCGCTCCCAAATGGAGTTTGGGAGCGAGGGAACCGGGGATGTTTCGCGCTGAAACGAAAACAGGCGCTAACCTAAGTTAGCGCCTGAAATCAAGGAGGAGAATGAATGAAACTTACAAAGCGATAGACCCTATTGAGGGGGCGCCGTTCAAAGAAAAGTTAAAATATTTTAGATAATTCGTAAGCTGTTAAACATCAACGGCATCGGGCTGGCGAATTAAACGGTCCAGATCGCGCATCTTGAGATCAGGGAAGGGGAATGACTTCTCCCAGTGAGAAATGACCCGGCTCAACCCGCAGCTCATGAGATTGAAGCGCCAACGGATCGATTGGACGAGATAGGGGTTAAAGCTGTAGAAGCCGAGGAACTTTTTGTCCTCCATCTTAGTCGCCTTGTTCACCTGCTTGCAAAGCAGGACGGCGCGCACTTTTTCGCTGTCGAAAAGAACGAGCCAGTAGCGAAGCAGTTTCTCATCAACTCGTACGAAATCGACGTTGCCGCATTTCTTGGGAACCTCGCCATCGCCCCAGACGCGAACGGCATCGAGGCGCTCGGACATTTCCGCGTAGCGCTTTTTGTAGGGAAGAAAATTTTTGAAGTCCTGGAAAGTGGCGATCAGTTCGCCCTTGCCCTCTTCCGAAGCGATGTCCTCAATGGCGTGGCCAATGGCCATCATCGCCTCGTGATCCATCACGTGATGGAGATCGCTGTCGGGAATGGTGACGAGATCGCCCAAACGGACAGAGCCCTTGACCTTGCCCTTGGGGACGCCGTGATGGACACGCACGGCCTTGGAGCACTTCTCGAAATGATGGTGATAGGGCTTGAGCTTGGCCTTGAACCGCTTGGTCGTGGCGTGCTCGCACTTGGTTTTTGCTAACATAACAGAACTAATTTACGTATCGGGTAAGTAAGCCCAAATGATCAATGCGGCAACATCTTTTTGGGAATATCTTCTTTTGAGTGTCGGCGCGGCGCGCAAAACTTGACCGCTGGAGCCGCTGTTTTTCTTTCAAGCAGGGCAGCTATCCATGATGACAATCCTCCAGATGTCTGATTTTTCGAGGTGGGATTGAGCCAATATCGAAATTGCCATGCGCAGAAATTAAAAGATTTCTTGCCGGTTGCCGGGCCGCGTGAAAGCCTTTATTCAAGAGCACCGTGGAATTAACCGTTTTAATGCCATGCCTGAACGAGGCCGAGACGATCGAAACTTGCGTGAAGAAGGCGCGGCGATGGCTTGATCAAAATGGTGTCGAGGGCGAGGTGCTGGTCGCCGACGACGGCAGCACGGACGGTTCGCAGCAATTGGCGGAAAGCGCCGGAGCTCGGGTCATTCCGGTATCAACCAAGGGTTATGGCGCCGCCCTGATCGCGGGTATCCGTTCTGCCCGGGGAAAATACGTCATTATGGGCGACGCCGATGACAGCTACGATTTTTCCAACCTAGGCCTGTTCATCGAGAAATTGCGGGCGGGTTACGAGTTGGTGATGGGCAATCGCTTTCGCGGTGGAATCTCTCCGGGAGCAATGCCGCCTCTTCACAAATATCTAGGCAACCCCGTCCTGACGACGATTGGTCGCATTCTGTTTCACAGCGAGTGCAGGGACTTCCACTGCGGTCTGCGCGGATTCGACCGGGAAGCGATCCTTGGCCTGGACCTGCGCACAACGGGCATGGAATTCGCCAGCGAGATGGTCGTGAAGGCGACGCTCCATAAGTTAAAAATTTGCGAGGTGCCGACGACGCTGGCGAAGGATGGGCGCAGTCGGCCGCCGCATCTGCGGAGTTGGCGCGATGGCTGGCGACATCTCAGGTTCCTTTTGATGTACAGTCCTCGCTGGCTCTTTTTTCTGCCGGGTATTGCCGCCATTCTGCTCGGACTGCTGCTGGGTGTTCTCGTCCTGCCGGGTCCATTTTTGATTGGTGGCATCCGGCTCGACATCCACTCCCTGCTTTTTGCGTCAGCGCTGATCGTGATTGGCTACCAATCGGTCATCTTCGCCGTCTTCACCAAAACTTTTGCCATTGAGCAAAAGCTGCTTCCGCCCGATCCCGCTTTTCAAGTTCCGTTTAAATATATCACCCTGGAAACCGGTCTGTTTTTCGGATTTATGCTGCTTATATTTGGGGGGATTTTGTCCGCCTCCGCTCTTTTCCAGTGGGGACGCCAATCGTTTGGCACGCTCGATCCCGAGGTGACGATGCGCCTTTTCATCCCGGGATTGACCGGAGTGATCCTCGGGGTGCAAACGATCTTCTCGAGTTTTTTCCTCAGTATTCTTGGATTAAACCGTCACTAGAATCAAACCCGCTCGCGCGGAGTAATCCAGAGATGAACGAGTTCGTGTTTCCGCAGAACGGTCAGGCGGGACTTGAGATTCGGCTCGCGTAAAACCAGGAGGCGATGCAATTCGTGAACCGAACGCAGTTCCTCGTGATCCAGCCAGATGAGGATATCGTTTGTTTCCACGCCCGCTTCAGCGGCGGCGGAGCCCTTCTCGATGGTGTGGACTAGAATGCCGGACCGTTGGCGCAACTGATGGAACCTCGCCACCCGCTCATGGATGGAAGCGTCCTGTCCGCCAACACCGATATAGCCGCGACGAATGCGTCCCTCCTTGATCAGCCAACTGGCCACGAATTCCGCCGTCTTGCTGCCGATGGCAAAGCTGATGCCCTGCGCGGAGGGAATGATGGCCGTATTGACGCCGATGACCTGTCCACGTGTGTCGAGCAAGGGGCCGCCCGAGTTGCCGGGATTCAGGGCCGCGTCGGTTTGCAGGACGTTATCGATCAGCCGTCCGGTGCGAGCGGGAAAAGTGCGTCCCAAGGCGCTGACAATTCCGGCGGTCACCGTGTTGTCGAGGCCGAGAGGGTTGCCGATGGCCACGGCGATCTGGCCAACGTTGATTTTTCCTGAGTCAGCAAAACGGAGATGGTGCAATTCGGGCAGATCAATGCGCAGGATTGCCAAGTCCGTGTCAGGGTCGTCACCGATCAGGTAGGCGCGGGATTCCCGGCCATCTGGCGTTTGCGCACGTACATCATCAGCCCCGTGGACGACATGGCTGTTGGTCATGACGAAACCGTCTGGCGAGATGAGAAATCCCGAACCGGTGCCGCCGCCGCTTTTGCCAGACCGGGCCTGAATGTGAACGACCGCGGGACCGGCTCCACGGACCGTCGATGCCACGGACTGGGAATAGGCATCGAGAAGGTCCGCATCCGATGGCGGTACGATTGACTTTAAGGGTGACTCGGTGAGGGAGTCGCTGAGCAACTGGACTTTCATAAGTCAGACTACAACGTTGCAAGCGATTTGCAAGTGAGCGCGGGAAGCGTAAGGGTTGGATTCAATTCCCGGTCAAATCACGGCGCACGAAAAGACGCATTCCATCGATCTCCTGGTCAAGGCGGTATTGCTCCGAAATGAATTGCGCCAGTTCGGGGAAGGTTGCGATGCCATAGAGTTTTGGATCTCGAAAACTGAAGTTGTGAGGTCCGGTGGCTTCCAAAAAGAGTTCAGGACGGTTGGTACGCAGGTCGCGAAGGTATCTCTGACGATAATAATCCTGAAGGGACTTATCAAGGACGTTCCCTAGGGCGGCGGCATCGCGGGTGCCGAGGGGAGTCTGCGTTTCGGCGGCGAATTCAGGCGCCCAGCCCCAGATGGCGATGCGGCCTCCGGGCGGACGAGCATGGAGGATGGCTTGGTCCATGGTGGAAAGAGGTTGAGCAAGATACATTTTGACGTTTCCCCGGAACTCGTTGGGGCGGGTCGATAAAATCTGTGCGGGAATGATAAAGAATGGAAACAGGCACGCCAAAGGGATGAGTTTTTGCCAATGAGGTAGAGAAAACGACGGTCTAAGTTTATTGAAAGCCATTCGAACGAGGAGCCATCCGACGGTCAACACAATGCAGAGGCCGATCAACCACAATAATAACAGTAGTAACATCGTTGGTGTCTGCTCATTCCAATAGGTGAATAGCCGGCACTGTGGGAAAAAGACGCCGGCTGTGATGCGTGGGCAACTGAGTATGGCAGCCAGTAGAAACGGCACCGCAGCATTTGAAGGGACGGGCCCGGGTCGATTCAACTTCACAACGCGAAAATTGACGGCCATCAAGAAGATAAGGGGCGGGAATAGAAAAAATTCATAATGGGGGAATTCCTGGCCGCTGAAGAGAACTGTCGCCATGGATGTGAAGGCAAAGAGAATTGCCCAAATAAACCAATTTCGTGTGGTGCGGGTTATTTTTTGAAGGCCAAGTACGAGGTGAAGGCCGAGGATCATCGTCAGGACGGCTGCAAGAATCATGAAAATCGCCGTATCGGCGTCCGGATCGAAGATCCATGCGATCAAATCAGTCGTTCTCGTCAGCTTCTCCAGCCATGAAGAAGATTGGACGCCGTAAACTTGGGCCATGCAAATATACGACTGCCAGAAATCACTGAGCGCCCCGGCCTTTGCGACGATCGATAAAATCACCACGGCAGGTGCGACGGTGGCGGCGATGAGAACGAGAATCCGGGGAAAGACATTACGATAGTTACCGTGACAACTGGCGAAGATAAACCAGATGGCTGTCAGGCCGAGAAAGCCGCCGAGCAGCACGCTTTGCAATTTCGCAAAAGGTAGCAACCCAAGGACTAGGCCGAGTTGGACGAGATAGTAAAGAGTGCCGGGCGTGCGCGCCAATTTCGTGATGAGATAAAGCGCCCAACTGAGGAGAAAAATGGAAACTTCCTCGCTGGAGTAGTGAACAAAGTCGGGATAAACATTCCAACAAAGAAAAAGAAGGACGGGCATGAGGGTGAGTCGTGCCGCAAAATCACCGGCCACCCGGCATCCGGCCAGGTAAAGAAAGATGAACATTCCCAGGAAGCAGAAATACTGGAAGATCCGGCCCGTCAAATAATCAGGTTGAATGCCAAGGGGAAGGCACCAGAGCAGCACATAACTATTAATTGGGCCACCCGACCCTCCGTCTATGTCCCGCCAGGGAACCGGATGGGTTTCATACGTGATCGCCTGCGCGAGCATTTGCGCTTCATCCGGATTGAGATTATGGGGGAAAAAGAAAGCGGGATAGCGGCAGGCGAAGAGAGAAATCGCCACCAGAACGATAAACAACCACGGCTGCCTCACAAAAGAGAGGAGAGGGGAGGCCTTGCGATTGACGAGAGGGGCAAGCACCAGTAAGGCGGTTGCCACCATGCAGGCCATGATAATTGCCTCTTGGATCGCCTGGTGCGTATCTAGATAGACAAGGAAATCAAGCAAACGCATAAGACGATTATGAATATGAATACTAAGATGCGCCTCCAAAATAGGGCAACGAAAACTCAGGGTTGATCAGGGACGTCGAATCGTGGCTGCGGATTCTTTGTGCCGATGGAACAACTTTATGCCTTTGGATTATTTTTCTTTCGCAGCCAGCTTGACCGCAGCAACAAAACCTTGAACAAATTTGGAGCTTTTCTTCGCCATCGCCGCCCCGACTGAAAACGGCGCGAGGTTCGGCCTGAGTGTTAAGAGCTTGAGCCGTTGCCCGCTCATGCAGGCCAGGGAGGAGGGAACAATCGCGATGCCTTGTCCGGCTTCCACCGCCGCGATAAGTCCGGTGACACCATCGTATTCTTCTCCGACTCGCGGTTCGAATCCGAAGGGACGAAAGAGAGCCTTGAGAGAGTCATAGTATTCTGGGTATTCGTCACGAGAGTAGACGATAAAGCGTTCGCTTTTCAGGGCGCTGATCGGAACCGTATTTTTTCCCGCGAGGGAGTGCGATGTCGCCACGGCACAACACAATGGAAAATCGGCGATGTGTTCGAAAGTCTGGCCGCGCATGCGAGAAGCTGGGGGGCGCACGGTCAGGGCGAGATCGATTTTGCCGGTCGAAAGTTGCTGGATACATTCCTCACTGGAGAGATCGTGAAGGGAGACACGGACGCCGGAATGCTCGCGCTCGAAAATCATTAGCGTCTTGGGCAGAAGCTTGACCGTGAGCGAAGGCGCATAGCCGACGTGAAGCGTTCTGCGCGTCGGATTCGCCACGGTCCGGACGGTTTCCACGGCCTGGTCCACGCGTAGGAGAATGGCGCGGGCCTCGTTCAGAAAAATTTTGCCAGCCTCCGTGAGCGCGAGCGATTTGGCTGTGCGGCGGAACAGCTCGACGCCAAGTTCCGCTTCCAAGTCGCGAATCTGTCGGCTGAGCGGAGGCTGGGAAACGTGAAGTCGCGCGGCGGCACGCGTCACATTTTGTTCTTCGGCCACGATGACAAAATAGCGAAGATGCCGTAGCTCCATTCCGCGAGCATACCTAAAAGGAATTCTGAGCCAAGCAACATAGTCTTTCGAAAACGGCCCATTCCGGCGTTAGGTATAAGCAACGAAAGAACCTTATGATCCAGACTAGAAAATCCAACGACCGGGGCCATGCCAATCACGGCTGGCTCGATTCCTTCCACACCTTCAGCTTCGCCGATTACTACGATCCCGAGCACACGCATTTCCGTTCCCTGCGCGTGATCAATGAGGATCGGGTCGCGCCCAAGATGGGCTTCGGCATGCATCCGCATCGCGACATGGAAATCATTTCCTATGTCCTGGATGGCGCGTTGCGGCATCGCGACTCGATGGGAAATACGGCTGTCATGCGCAGCGGCGATGTCCAGCGGATCAGCGCGGGAAGCGGCATCACGCACAGTGAGGTCAATGACTCCGACAGCGAGTCGGTCCATTTTCTTCAGATCTGGATCATGCCTGATCATAAAAACGCAAAGCCTGCCTATGCCGAGAAGTCGTTCGCCAAAATCGAAGCGGGACAATTGCATCTCGTTACTTCCAAAACGGGGCGCAACGGTTCCATTCCGATCAATCAGGACGCGGATCTTTATCTTGCGAAATTGAAGCAGGGCGAAAGTGTAACGCATGCCTTTGCTGCCGGGCGTAATGGCTGGCTGCAAGTGATCGACGGCGAACTCGAAGCGAACGGCAAGATGCTGGTCAGTGGAGACGCTTCCGCTGTGTCCAAAGAGGACGTCCTCACGATCTCAGCGGTAAAGCCTGCTCACTTCCTTCTCTTCGACCTCAACTAACAACAACTGATAATCTCTATATTCCCATGAAAAAACTACTTCATCTTCTCACAGTCACGTCGGGCGCCTACGGCCCGATTTTCCTTCGCCTCTTCCTGGCCCTGGTCGTCTTTCCGCACGGCGCGCAGAAAATGCTCGGCTGGTTTGGAGGTTATGGTTTCGAGGGAACCATGGCCTTCTTTACCGGAAAAATGGGGCTGCCCTATGCCATTGCGCTACTGCCGATACTAACCGAATTTCTGGCGCCTATCGCGTTGTTTTTCGGATTCTTCATACGCATCGCGGCGCTGGCGCTAGGCGTCAATTTCCTCGTCGTCTTGACGGTCCTCTGGCCCAACGGCTTTTTCATGAACTGGTATGGCACCCAGAAGGGCGAGGGCATCGAATACGTCCTTCTGATTTTCGGTATGGTGCTCGCGCTGATTGTTGGAGGAGCGGGTCGATTTTCCGTTGATCGGGTGATTGCGGAAAAGACGGAGTAAGTTAAACTTTTCGAACATGTCCATCGCGCCGCAATTTCCAGAAGAGCAATCCGCCGACGGCGGGTTCGAACGGCAGGAGGATGCTTTTCGCGATTGGGTTTCCACGGACGGTTCCACCCCGTATGCGGTGGAACCGGATCGGTATCACCTCTACGTTTGCCTGGCGTGTCCGTGGGCCAGTCGGACCTTGATCGTGCGAAATCTCAAGGAGCTCGATCGAGTCATCGGTGTGACCATGGTCGATCCCATCCGCGATGAACGCGGCTGGGCATTTCGCGATGGACCTGGTTATTCCACCGATCCGATCAACGGTTTTTCTTTTCTGAGCGAGGCCTACACGGCGAGTCAGCCGGATTTTAAAGGCCGCGTCACGGTGCCGGTGCTCTGGGACAAACGCACCCACCGCATCGTCAATAATTCCGAGGATGATATCTGCCGCATGTTCAACGACACCTTTGCTTCGCTGGGCAGTGGAAAGGTCGATCTCTTTCCCAAGGATATTGAAGCGGAACAGGCGAAACTTTCCGCGTTCATTTACGACAAGGTGAATAACGGCGTCTACAAAGCCGGGTTTGCCACGTCTCAAAAAAGTTACGAAGAGGCTTGCCGCGAACTGTTTGCGGCGCTGGACGAACTTGAATCCCGGCTGGGTGAGCGGCGGTATCTTTTTGGAAACCGAATTGTGGAAACGGACTGGCGGCTTTTCTGCACGCTGGTGCGTTTCGATGCGGTCTATCACGGCCATTTCAAATGCAATGTGCGCCGCATTATCGATTATCCGAACCTGCAAGGCTATTTGCTCGATTTATACCAGCAGCCTGGCATCGCCAAGACGGTGAATTTCGACCACATCAAGCGTCACTACTATTTTACCCACGATGATATCAACCCGACCCGCATCGTCCCGATCGGTCCCGCGATGGACTTGACCAAGCCGCACGGTCGGGAGCGTCTGACTGCCGCTTGACGATGAATTCGGCACCTCACGCCTGGTGGGACTTTGGCTACGCCGGAATTTTTGGTTGTGTCTTCCTGGAACAAGTCGGAGTGCCGATTCCCGCCTTTCCCGCGCTGTTGGGCGCGGGAGCGTTGGTCGCATCCGGAGAACTTAGTTTTCCTGTTTGCGTGGCCGTTGCGGTCGCGGCTTCGCTTCTGGCCGATGGAATTTGGTACAGCATCGGCCGGGCGAGAGGCAGCAAGGTCCTCAACCTGATGTGCAAATTGTCGTGGAGACCTGACATTTGTGTCAGCAAAACGAAAAACGTGTTTTCGGTGCTCGGTACCAATGCGCTCCTCTTCGCCAAGTTTATTCCCGGTCTGAATACGTTGGCTGCGCCACTGGCGGGAATCACCCAGATGCCTTTTCTGCGTTTCGTTCTCTACGATGGCGCGGGAATCACGATCTGGGCACTTGTTCCGCTGGTTGCGGGAGCCTACCTGCAAAAACGTTTTGCAGCGCTGGAAACGCAGGCTTATTCACTAATTCCTTTTCTGCCGTGGATTTGCGGGTCTCTTATTTTGGGGATTCTCATTTGGCGTTACGTCAATCGAACGAAGTACATGAAGGCACTCCGGATGAGTTTACTTGGCGCCATCAATCCGGAGGAACTCAAAAGTCTTCTCGACCAGGATGGCGATATTGTCGTGTTGGATGTGAGGGACGAAATCAGCGCCAAGGCGACTCCGGTGATCTTGCCGAAAGCCCGTTGGATTCCATACGGCACGTTGGCCGAGCGGAGAGGCGAGCTTCCGTTGGACAAGCCCATCGTCGTCTACTGCGATTGTCCTGAGGACCAGGGTGCCGTCGCCATGGTCGATATGCTGAGGCTTCATGGGGCAACCCATGTGCGTGCGCTCCACGGAGGCTTGGATGCCTGGATCGCGAAAGGCTTTGCGACATCGGTGTTAACGTTCACTTCGTAGATTTAATCGGTCACAAACTGGCATCCACTTCAATTCCGGTTAAGCTCGTAAGATGATCCGTTTCTGGAAAGGGCGATGTGGTTAAGCAAAAGTCCGATCCTTACGCCGTTCTCCGGTATCCCAATTACCGCTATTTCGTTTTGGGCCGCAGTTTTTTCACGCTGGCCATGCAGATGCAGACCGTGGCGGTGAGCTGGGAAATTTATCAGCGCCTCCACATGAATACCCGGGATGCCGCATTGGCGCTCGGTTTCATCGGTCTGGTCCAGGTTCTTCCGATGATGATCTTTGCCCTGCCCGGCGGCCAGGCAGCGGATCGCCTGGACCGGAAAACCATCACCCGATCCACACAATTGCTCTTCGCCACATGTGCGCTCGCGCTGCTGATATTATCGCGACTGCACGCTCACGTTGGATGGTACTACCTCGTCCTGGGAATCGCCGCGTGCGGCCGGGCTTTTTCCGTTCCGGCGATCAGCTCACTTTTCCCGACGCTCGTGCCGCGCGAAGTGCTTCCCAACGCCATGACTTGGAACAGCACCATTTTTCAAATCACAGCGATGGTGGGGCCCGCGCTCGGCGGCTTGATCGTGGCGCAATGGGGGGCGCCCACGTCCTATACGATCAACATCGTCTGCGCCAGCCTGGCTTTCCTCACTTTTTCCCTGACCGTGCCTTCCACCGCGAAAACCGAGAAACCGCCCATCACCTGGAACTCGCTGGTCAGCGGCGTGCGATTTGTCTTTGGCACCCGGATTTTGCTGGGACTTTTCTGTCTCGATATGTTCGCGGTTTTGCTCGGCGGGGCGACGGCCCTGCTTCCCATCTATGCCAACGAGATTCTCAAGGCAGGGCCCGAAGGTTACGGATTATTGCGCGCCGCTCCTTCCCTCGGCGCAGTCATGATGGCGCTCATCACCGCTCACTTATCTCCGTGGAAAAAAGCCGGTCAAGTCATGCTCTTCGGCGTGGCGGGATTCGGAATCGCCACCATCGTGTTCGGTCTCTCGAAGATATTTTGGCTGTCGCTGGTGGCCCTGGCTCTCACCGGAATGTTCGACAACATCAGCGTGGTCGTCCGCCAAACCGTCATGCAGATGATCACACCCGATGCCATGCGGGGGCGCGTTTCCTCGATCACCTTTCTCTTCATCAGTTGCTCCAACGAACTGGGCGAATTGGAGTCGGGCCTGACGGCGCGTTGGTTTGGCGCGGTCAATTCCGTGGTCTTGGGCGGGCTCGGAACAATTCTGGTTGTTCTTGGATCAACTTTCGCTTTTCCGGAGATAGGAAAACTTGGGCGTCTGCACGAACTAAAGCCCGTCGAGTTGGCCCGGACGATCGAAGAGGAATTGGAAGAAAAGACGAATGCTTAAGCAGGCAATAATTCTTGCTGATCGAAGCTTGCGAGGTTCCCGGCATCGAGCAGACAGAGCCAACTAAAGGATGCTGTCCGTGGGGCGAGGAGGGGGGCTTTCCGGCTCCGTGACGCCTGCTCCCGCCTCAATGCGCTGTCGCGTTCGGCCCGCCGGGCGAACCTCACTGTAGGATATCGGAGCCAGGATTCTTTCCTTCACAAAAATGCCGGGCTTCGAGTCTTTCGTGAGGTCGGCGAGCACCGTAAAAACCTCTCCTGTAGCCAGAAGCATGATCTTGTCGTTCTCTTGATAAGGTTTGTTGCCCACCTGTGCAAAATAGCTTTTCACGTCCACGTTCGGCAATAATCGATTTCCCGTCGGCCTGTTCGGAGAACGCCGAGGCGAGCGACTAACGGTTTCCGCGCGCGATAATCACTACGCCGACCAGAATCAGCAACCCGCCCAGAAGCGTGGCGCCATTCAACGTGTTTTGGCGGAACAAGAGCCACGCGAAAAAAGCGGTAAAGAACGGATAGGTCACCTCAATGAGCGAAGCCACGGTTGCATTCTTCGCCTGGATGGACGTGAAGATGAACAAGGCGGCGACCATGGCGGTGAAGACCGCAATAATCAACCAAAGCATTTCCGTCCGCACGGCCTGCAGTTCTGAAAAAGTGGCCTGCCATTTACCGCAGAAGCTGATCAGAGCCGCCATCGCCACGGTGCCAAAAATCATATCGAGCAGGAAGAGAGTCTGCGGAGACATGCCCCGTTCCAACAAGCGTCCCGCGACGGCATAATTGAGGCCCCAGATGATCGCCGCCGCCGCAGCGTAAAAGAACCAGGTCATGGCGTGAGAGCGTGATTCGACTGGCTCACCCTGTAAAGATGAAATCCTGCGTCCTTTGGAGATCTTCGCGAAACTCTCACATTTAGCATTAGTCATCCTGAGCTTGTCGAAGGATCGGTTCGGGCTGCCTTTTGGGCTTCGGCGTACAGAACCGATCTTTCGACAAACTCAAGATCACGGATTGTTCGGAGCACTCACTGGAGCTTGAGATATTGAGGACCACCATCGAGCGTCAGGTTGATCACGCCGCCTGTCGACGTGACTTGGACCTGCTTTTTGCCGTCGTAACTGGTCGCGATATAATTACCATCCGGCGCCGGAATTTTTATCTCATGCGGATTGGGCGCTGCCGTCCACGCCACCAGACATTCCACGGCGTCCTTGGTGAAGGAGAGAACAAAATCATTCTCCGAAACCGTCGTCATCCGTTCCTTGAACCGGTAGCCGGTCAACGCGCGGGAATAGGTCAGCGCGGCATCGTAGGCTGGTTTCGGATCGTACACATTGGCGGCTCCGGCGTGATAATCGTAGTGCACGATTCCATAATGATGCTCCGGATTCGCGGGATTGGTGCCGTCGTCGTGCCAATCGTACCAAATTGTCACGGGTACGCCGGACATCACATCAAACAAATAGAGCCGGGCTAAATACTGGGCTTCGAGCGTCTCATTAAGGCCGGGCCACGTGCTGGCATAACCCGATTCGCCACAGATGACCTCGATCCGTTGTCCCGGTGTCGCATATTTTTTGATGAGATCGCGGGTTTGATCATAAGCCGATCCGTAGCTTTCCGGTCCACCGTGAAGATAGGGATGGATGGTAATCGCCGACCAGTTGGCAAAGACACCGGCCCGGCCCAGCACATCGAGAAAATAGAGATGGGTTCCGCTCAGTGCGGGGCCGACGATCTGCTCGTCCGGTGCCGCTTTTTTGATGGCTTGGCTGACGGTGAGGGCGAGTTTCGCATAATCCTCGGGATTGACGTGAGGACTCCAAAACCAATCGCCATTGGGTTCATTCCAGATTTCCCAAAGCACGCCCTGATTCTTGAAATGCAAGACCGCCGCCGTGGCCCACTTGGCAAAAGCCGCCCGGCTTTCATCAGTATGGGGAGGCTGACCTTTATCATAGAGAGGATTTCCATAATCGAGAATCATAAGACCTCGAACATGATATTTATCCAGTTCGGCGAAAAGACGGTCATAGGCGGAGAAATCGTAAACTCCGGGCGTCTTTTCCGTCTTCGCCCAGGTCAGGTCCATGCGCACCCAGCGAAATCCTCCCCGCATCAGCATCTCCCATTCACCGGGTTGCGCATCGGTGAAATGAATATTCACGCCCATGCCAGCAACCGGGTCGCTTGCATCGAATGAAGTCGGTGTTTGGGCGTAAAGGATGGAGCCGTTCAATAAGAAAGTGACGAATGCAAAAGCGAGAATTCTTGGTTGAGCCGGAATTTTCATGGCTGGCAGCAATCTTGACGACAATTCCAAACGAAGGCGATAAAGATGCCAATCCCGCTTTCTGCCGATGAATTTGATCGCACACTCGAAAAGGTCCCGGAAATTTGTTTTCTCTTCACACCGGTGCGGACGCGGTTACGATGCCCTTCTTATGAAAATTGTTCCCACCATCAGTTCCGATACCACCGGGCCGCTCGGCGTCGCCCATCTGCCGCGGTTTTGGCAGAAAGTCATTCTTTCCGAAAAAGGTCTTTTGTTCTCAGGCTACGATTTCTGCGGCCAGGGCTTTGACCAGATGCTTCTCGACGGCCTGGGTCTTGATCGCGATGAGACGCTCACTTTTCTCAAGACAGTCCCGACCTATTTCGCGTTTGAGAAATGGATCCTGGATAAAAAAGGCGGCAAGCTCGATGCACAGGCCGTGGAAAAACTCAATGCCGCAATTCGCGGTTACAACCATTCCGACATCACGCGGAAAAGTGTTCTGCTGCTCGCGGGCATCGAAGACAAAGGTGATATCAAGGACGCCGTTAATCTCAATAATTTTGACGACTGGATGGAGTTCCACGCCAGCTTGAAGTAGCCCCAAGCCGACCCGGGTGGGATGACGGCGTGTATGCGGCGCTCATCCCCACGCCTGGCGATTCACTTGGAGGTGTCGCTCGTTCTGGATTTGCCGCGTTTTCAGAACGCGGGCGCGGACATCAGCAGACGACTCAGCAACATAGGGACGCAGCAGTGTCTCGTGCTTCACCACTGGCACTTCGACGTGAATATCGATGCGATCAAGGGGCGGGCCGGAAATCTTATTGAGATATTTGCGGATCGCCGCAGCCGAGGCGCGGCCCCGTTCCACATCACCAAAGCCACCGCTGCCAGGACTTGGGTTCATCGCCGCGACTAGCATGAACTGCACGGGGAAAGTCATCGATCCGGAGGCGCGGGAAATGGTCAAAGTACCATCTTCCAAACATATTCCGATATTACTATTTTTAAACTCTATATTTCATGTGAGTTGACCAGAATGGTGAACTGACACAAACCTCCGCGAATGGCCTTATTCGAATTTATGTAGGAGGCATGAGTCAGCATCGGAACGAGGTTAAAATATACGATGAAGGGCTCTTTCAAGAAACCCTTGCAAAACTTTTGACTTTTGAGAGTGGTCCAACAAGATAGCGCACCGAAATGAACAAGAACGCCATCGTTACACTTGTTATCGGTCGTCGATATGCGGAAATGTTCAAGGAATGGTGTCTGCCAGGCTGGCAGGGATACTGTTCGAGACACGGCTTAGATTTGATTATCATTGAACAAGCAATCGATGATTCCTTACGAGCTAAAAACCGTTCCATTGCTTGGCAAAAGTGCTTGATTCACAAGTTGCCTGAGGTGGCGAAGTACAAGCAGATAGCTTGGGTTGATTCAGACGTCCGAATTAGACCGAATTCTCCAAATATCTTTGCCGAAGTACCTATAGAAAAAATTGGAGCGGTGGATGGATATGCAACGCCAACCAAAGAAGATCACGATATGGCACTGAAACGCATGTATCGACTTTGGGATAAAGAAGGCGTTCCGTATGTAAACAACCTAACTCCCAAGGAATATCATGCACAATTTGGCCTAGATGCTCCTTATGATGGAGTCGTTCAAACTGGAGTCATCGTTTTCTCCCCCCAGCAACATGGCGTGATTTTTCAGAATACCTATGACTGTTACGAAGACAAAGGAGAGTCATTTTGGAATTTTGAAATGAGGCCGCTTAGCTATGAAATTCTGAAATCGGGTGCTTTTCATTGGTTATCCCCAAAGTTCAATATGATCTGGCCGCTATACGAAAGAATATTCTATCCGTTTAATAAAATTGCCCCTTCCCGATGGCAAAGGGTAACGGCCCGTATTTGTGGAGACCCTAAGGTTATGATGAAGGGGGAATACCTAGAATGTGCTTTCCTAAATAATTACTTTCTTCATTTCGCAGGAGAGGATCGCAGCTATATGCTTATTCCTCCTGATATGCTCTTGGATTTTCCTGAAACAGAGGAAGCTGGGTAACATGTGTAGCTTGGCTTAGCTTCTCGAGAGAAACATGGGGCAAAATGAAGTTATTAGCCCCAAATCTGGCGGTCGAGGGTGCGGTATTGAATGGCTTCGCTGAGATGGGTGGAGTCGACTTTCTCGGCGCCGGCGAGATCGGCGATGGTACGAGAGACTTTGAGGATACGGTCGTAGGCGCGGGCACTGAGGTTGAGTTCGCTTAGCGCCATGCGGAGGAGGCTTTCGCTATCGGTGTCGAGCGGGACGTAGGTCTTCAAATCCTTGGAACTCATATGCGCGTTGCAACGGACTTTGCGCTTGGTCGCGAAGCGCTCGTTCTGAATCTGCCGCGCTTTCAGAACGCGGGCGCGAATCTCGGCGGAAGTTTCGGCGACGTGCGGACGCAACAGAGTCTCGTGTTTCACGGCGGGCACTTCAACGTGGATATCGATGCGATCAAGGAGCGGTCCGGAAATCTTGTTGAGATATTTGCGGATCGCGGCGGCAGAGGCGCGACCTCTTTCTGCATCGCCGAAGCCGCCGCTGCCGGGACTTGGGTTCATCGCTGCGACGAGCATGAATTGCGCGGGAAAAGTCATCGATCCGGACGCACGTGATATTGTTACTGTTCCGTCTTCTAAAGGTTGACGTAAAACTTCCAACGCGCTGCGACGAAACTCGGGCAGTTCGTCGAGAAAGAGAATGCCGTTATGCGCGAGGCTCACTTCGCCGGGGCTCGGATTGGCCGTGCCGCCGACAAGGCCCGCATCGGAAATCGTATGATGCGGCGAGCGAAAAGGACGCCGCGTCACCATCGCCTGCTCGGGCGTCAGCAGTCCCGCCACACTGTGCACCTTCGTGGTTTCCAACGCCTCATCGAGCGTCAACGGCGGACATATCCCCGGAATCCGTTTGGCCAGCATCGATTTGCCGCTGCCTGGAGGCCCGATCATCAGTACATTATGTCCACCGGCCACCGCGACCTCGATGGCGCGCTTCACATGCTCCTGTCCCTTCACGTCGGAGAAGTCATGCTCGATGGCGTCGAACTCGCCGAGAATTTCATTCGGATCGACCTTCAGCGGAAGGATGCCGATGGTGCCCGCGAGAAATTCCGCCGCTTCGCGCAAATGACGCACGGGATAGACATTGAGGCCTGCGACAACAGCAGCCTCGGCGGCGTTTGCGGCGGAAATGAGAAGACCCTTTTTGCGGTGCTTGCGCGCAGAAAGCGCAATGGCCAGCGCTCCCTTGACCGGACGCACCTCGCCGGTGAGCGCGAGTTCGCCCACCACCCAATAATCGTCAAGGTGTTGCGGATTCAACTGCTCCGATGCGGCCAGAATTCCGAGCGCCATGGGAAGATCGAAACTCGGTCCCTCCTTCTTCACATCGGCGGGCGCAAGATTGATCGTCACACGACCGTAAGGGTATTTATACGCGCTGTTGTTGACCGCCGTGCAGACGCGGTCGCGGCTTTCCTTCACTGCGGTATCGGGCAATCCGACAACGACTGTGACCGGCTTCCCGTAGGTGGCGTTGACTTCAACTTCGACGGCATAGGCGTCCACGCCCCAAACAGCAGCGGAAAAAACCTTGGCCAGCATCCGGTTAGAACAACAAGTTCGACGTCCCGTGACGAGGACAAAGCATCAAGGCACGTAACACACTTTAGCGCTGGGGCGCCGGAGCCGCTCCGGAATTAGCAGCGGGGACGGGCGGCGGTGGCAAATTATCCACATCCGCATTGGCGGCCGCTTTCGCGAAGCGATTGCGAAACTTTTCGATATTCTGGCGAAAGATCTCCTGTTGATCGGGGCGCAGCACCGCATTGATTTGCTGAAAAGTCTGCACGTTGAGCGCGCGAACCTGAGGTTGGATTTGCAGATTCAAATCCTTGCGCTGTTGAAGATTGTCCAAAAGATAGTCGTGAATTTGTTGCTTTTGTTTTGGGTCAAGATTCAGATTTCGCACCAGCCGCTTTTCCATGGCTGCCTCGGCGGTGGCACCGGGATGTTGCATAAAGGCAGCCAGTTTGCGTTGGACGAAAATGGAAGAGCAAACCACCCCGGAGGTGAATCCGAGAATGAAGATCAAGATGACGCCGAGAATAGCTTTCCAATGGGTGGTCATAAATCGAGATTGCTTTCTGTATCGAGGGAAGTGGGATTTTCCACATAAGCGGACTGCGCCGCATCGTCGGTTTCCGTGACGACCTGCTCGTGCCAGACTGCCAGCGCCAGCACGCACGTGGCGAAGAACGGCATCATCCGCCAGGAAACCATCGCCCAGATCGAGCCGGTTTCCTTTTGTTCGCGCAACCGCGCCATCAGGCGTGTTTCAAAAGCGTATTCCACCGCAGAAGTGTTGCGACGCTGCGCTCGCGCCAAGGCGAAGAGAGCGTCGAGATCGGCATCCGGGTTGGGTTTATTCATTGGGATTCTCCATAATTTTACGCAAGGCGGCACGGGCGCGGAAAGCGCGGACTTTTACGTTGCTCACGCTCCACCCCGTGAGTTCGGCAATTTCCTGGATGGTGCGCTCTTCGAGTTCGAGCAAAGTGATGATGAGCCGCTCTTTGGGCGATAATTCAGCGAGGGCGGCGTGGAGTCGCTCCAAACCCGGATGAGGCTCGGCCGGTTCGGCGGCTTGGGGCTCGTAGCCGGCCTCGAGCATGGCGTCGACGGAAATGGCCGGGCCGCTTCGCCGCCGTTTGCGCAGGTAATCGTAGCATCGGTAAGTGGTGATGCGCAGGACCCAGTGCTCGAAAGGCGAGTCGCCTCGGAACTGGCGCAGCTTGAAGTAGGCCTGGACAAAAACATCCTGGCAGATGTCTTCGATTTCAGAGGCATCGCGGGCGAAGCGAGCTGCGACGCCGAAGACCCGACTTTTGTGACGGCGGGTGAGCTCGGCAAAGGCGTCATCGTCGCCGGCAAGCGTGGCGGCCACGAGTTGCTTGTCCGGGGTGGAGCTATCCGCAGAGACCATACCGTTAGTGTATCCCAGCAAAGTAAGGTTGGGGCGATCATCTTATCAGCGGGGTAATGCCTTCTCTCTGCCGGGGTCGAAAGATCAGGGAGGGGGTCGATGACAAGGATGTGCTCACTCCTAACCAGACGCTGCTTAACGCGAAAGGTTACAGTCGAATGTGCGCACCCAAACCAGCTGTAAGACTTAAGGCTTCAGATTTTTGCGAATAAGTGTCCCGGTATCGCCCAAAAGCATCACATCGCCGAGCTTGCGGTCATCATCACCTTCTTTGCTCCAAAGCGTCACTTTCCACATCGGCACGGAATTCTTTTCCTGCGTCAGCACGAGCTCCGATCCGGTCACATTGACGCCGGGAATCAAGCTTTCGGCGATCTGCAACGCCTGAGTCGAATCGATGAGAATCTTGTCCTCAGGGAGAATATTTTCCTCGTTGTACGGGGCGGCAAAATGTTCGAGATCTCCGCCGTTCTTGATGATTTTGCCATTACTCACGGTGATGATGCGGGCATGGCCCGGTGCGGTCTTGTCGAAAAAGTAAAAGGTCCAGACGGTGGGGGTAATCTCCCCTTCGTCGCGTTTGCCGACGATCTTCAGCAGATCCGCCTGGCCAGTTGGCTGGATGCTGCCCACATTCGGACTGCTCTCCGCAATGCCACGGGCGACAAAAGCGCTGTCGGGCGTGGCAGGCGCAGCGGGAACGGGGCCAGGGGGCGCCACTTCCGCTGGTTGGGCGGGCGGTATCGACTCTGCTTTGGGCACGTCCGTCGTCGTCGGTTGCAGACTTTCGGAATGGGGCGTGGGTTCCGGCGGCTGGGGTTGAGGCGGTTGTGCATGCCGTGCCGGTTGCGCGCTCGAAGGGAATGGAGGATTGTCCGCAGGCGGATTTTCAATCGAACTGAATTGCAGGCTGTGCTCCGTGGTGGAGGCAGGTGTTGCGGGCGGAGTCTCGGATGGCTGGATTTGTTCTACGGTGAGGGGAGGAATCACTTGGCCTGAAATCGAAGAGACTTCGTTCTTCACGAAGGAAGCAGAATGTTGAGGTCCAATCCAAACGAGCGTCAGGGTCACCAACGTGACCAGGCCTAAAAGCAGGGTAGCAACGGCAAACACATTCCGATCGGAACGACGTGGGGTGCTCGCGACAGGAACCGACTTGATTCCATGCTCGGACTCGTGGGAGAATTCCGATTCGGCGTAAACGCCATCGGCTGAGGTTTCAATTCCGAAAGTCCGCGCCTGTTGATGCGCCAACACCGATTCGTGATCGAAACTCGCGGCATCCAAGCGATCCAGCGCCGAGTCTCCAAACGTCTGGCAAATTTGCAGATCGTCCAGCAGCGCGCGGGCATTGGCGTAACGCAGGGAGCGGGTCTTGGCCATCATCTTGCGGCAGATCAGGTCCGCCGCATGGGAAATTTCCGGACGCATAGCGCGTGGCTTGGGCGACGGCTTGGTCAGCAACTCGCTCATGATGTTGTAGGGCGTTTCTCCCTGGAAGGGCGCCTCGCCGGTGAGACATTCGTAGAAACTTGCGCCCAGGCTGTAGATATCGTCCCGCGTATCGGCGACTTTCGCATCAGTCGCCTGCTCGGGACTCATGTAGGCAGGCGTTCCCATGAACGAACCGCCCAAGGTGAGGCTGGTGTGCGAATCGATGGCATTTTTCGCGAGGCCGAGATCGGCCAGCTTCGCGGTGCCGCGCAGATCGAGGATGATGTTGTCCGGCTTGATGTCACGGTGGACAATGGAATTTTCCTCGGCGATCAAAAGCGCATGAGCGATCCCGGTGACAATCGACAAGGCTTTCGCTTCAGGTAATGGCCCATGCCGCAGATGCCAGGAGAGCGATCCTCCGCCGACATACTCCATCACGATGTAGTAAAGGCCGGTCGTCTCGTCATGGGCTGCATCCATCACCGCAATGACGTTCGGATGCCGGATGCGCGCCGCCAGTTGTGCTTCGCGAACGAAACGCTCTGCCAGCGCCGGGTTGTCCATCGACAGAGTTGGAGAAAGAACTTTGAGCGCCACCTCGATCTGCAGCGTCTGGTGCGTGGCGAGATAAACGGTGCCCACGCCGCCGCGGCCGAGTTCACGAATGGTCCGGCAACGTCCAATGACATCGCCAGGCTCAGTTTTTCGGATCAACTCGGGCATGGTTTTCAGTTTAGCGGAAGATGGAGACATGAACAACCTGCGATGAGCGCAAGCGGTCCCTTTAGCTTAATCGCAGTTTATCAAGCACTTCTGACATTTGTCTGAGACGCGCATCCTTTCTTGGACGCCGCCCGACAAGGAGTGTTCAATTTTAAGCTGGAGGATCTTCCGCACCGGGCGGGCGGGGACGGGAGAGGACGGCACCACGAATCTTCTGCTGGCGGTTCTTTTTCCTTTTCCAGCTCATGGCTCCCATGATGCCGAAGAAGATAATCAAAAAACACACCGATGAAATCATCGTGCCCAGAAAATCCGGGCGCGGATTATGCAAGCCCAGCATCCAGATGCTGGTCAGTCCAAGGGCGGGCGCAATGACAAGGAACGCTTTCGGTGGTCCCGGGTTGTGCTGGAGAGGTGCCACCATGGCCGGATTTTAAAGCTACTCACGCGCGAAAGCAACCGCCAAAGCCGCGTTAAGCGCACCAATGTCCTTTTTGAGATGCACTGCGCTCAGCGTCGCGCGGAGCCGGGCGGTATTGCGTGGTACGGTTGGGTAACGGATGGCCGGGATGAGGAAGCCTTTTTCGCGCAGGGTAGTCGCGAGTTGCAGTGCCGCTTCTGCCTCGCCGCAAATCAGGGGCTGAATCGCGCTGGTGGACAAGGTCTTGTTTTTCCAGATGGAGGGAAGGCCTGCGTGAAAATGAGAAATGTTTTCGCGTAATTGTGTCCGCAGTGCCGCGCCTTGGGGACCGCGCGCGAGTTCAATGGCGGCGTGGCTCGCGGCGATTACGCCGGGCGGCAGCGCGGTGGAGTAAATGAAGCTTCGGGCGCGATTCGTCAGCCAGTCGATCAATACGCGCGACCCGGCGATATAGCCGCCCACGCTGCCCAGCGCCTTGCTCAACGTGCCCATGATGATTTCCACGCGGGAACTCAGGCCAAGTTCCGCGAGCAGGCCCGCGCCGGTCGCGCCATAAAGGCCGGTCGCGTGGGCTTCATCGACCAGGAGCCACGCGCCGTAACGATCTTTCAACTCGACCAACTCTCGCAACTGCGCGGCATCGCCATCCATCGAGAAGATCGACTCGGTTACGACCAGAATGCGGCCTCTTTTCGGCGCGGCGGAAAGTTTCTGCAAAAGTGCTTCGAGTTTCTTCACCTGGTTATGCGGAAAGACCCGCACGGTTGCGCCGCTTAACCGCGATGCATCAATCAGGCTGGCGTGGGCGAGTTTATCGAAAATTACCGTGTCGTCTTTTCCGACCAGCGCCGGAATTGTCCCCAGCGCGGCGGCATAACCGCTGCTGAAAACAAGAGCCGCTTCCTTTTCCTTCCACGCGGCCAGCTCTTCTTCCAAGGCAAGCACGGTGGAATTGGTGCCCGTCACCAATCGCGATGCACCCGCGCCTGTCCCGTGTAGCGCCGTGGCCTGACGCGCCGCTTCGATCAACGCGGGATGATGGCTCAGGCCGAGATAATCATTCGCTGCGAAGTTGAGCATTCCTTCTGGTAGCTCATCCGTCGCCCGCAATGTCCGACGCAAGCTCGCTCGTTCAAGCGAGAGAAGTTCCGTAAGAAGAATATCGTCGAGGTTCATTTTTAATGGAGCTTGGGAATGAGGGATTTCTGTTTTCTTGATTTTTTCATGTATTTCATGTCTTCATGTTTTCCTGTTAAAAAATGGCCGAACTTCCAGAGCCATTCGAGTTGAGGTGAAGAAACAGGCTTGGCGCAAGTAACGGCGGGTGCGTTCCCATCGATCCATAAGGTTGAGGCGAAAGTCCGCTTTTTACTAAGGAAAGATTTAACAGGAAAACATGAAGACATGAAATACATGAAGGAGGCAGGGAGAGGCTGGAGAGTTCCCTCGTTTCCAAACGACGGCGCCTTTTTCTTTCCATGGGCCAACCATCGCAAGGGCCTGCGACGGATGCCGAAGGCGAGAAACTCAAGCCTCCCCCTACTGGATACAGTTGCTACAGGGTGAGGGCTTCATGTCCATCGATCAATCCTTGAATCGAGCGTGAAAACCTGACCGGATACGTGGTCGAGTCGGGCGAGGACGGCGATGAAATGCGCTGCATTTTCAGCCGTGTTGAATCGCCCCAGCGCATGTTCTCCGCGCACGGCTTCGCGCCGTTCGGCGGAAAGGGATGCCGTCATCGGCGTTTCCAGAAAACCGGGCAGCACCACATTGCAGCGGATATTGCGCGGGCCGTATTCGCGCGCGAGACTTTGCGCCAGTCCGACGAGCCCCGCCTTTGCCGCCGCATACGCGCTTTGGCCCCGCGTGCCATACTTCGCTGCCCGGGACCCGATAAAAAGGATATGTCCGCTGCGCTGTTTGATCATCAATTTCAGCGCTGCGCGCGCGCAAAGAAAAGTCCCGCGCAGATTGGTGTCCACGACGGTATCAAAATCTTCCACGGACAGTCCCGTCACCGCGCCATCTCGCGTCAGCCCCGCATTGGCGATCAGCACATCGAGCCGCTCCAGTTGCGAAAAGTAAGCCTCGATTTGCGCCTCATCGCGGACATCCATCGCCTTGCGTCCCGGCGCGAGCACCGCGTCGCCCGGAAATTCCTTCTGCAATGCGCGCGCCAAGCCGCCTTCTCCGCCGGAAATTAAAACATGGAGCGGGACGGGGTGCTCGGACATCTCATGACCTTAACCGTAGCGACCTGATGAGACAACCTCTGGGTGGCCGCTCAATGCTGGGAGACATGGCCATCCAAATAGACAACGTTGGATTTTCCATGATGGAGCCGGTTGAAATCCATTGCCAGGCGCACATGGCTTGGGGTGACCATGCGTTTAATGGTCGGGGTGATGTAGACAGTAGGCGCATTAACGACTTCGTTGTCGAAGACCGGGTCCCATTCGTAACTGGAACCTGGATTAGGATAAGAGGCATTATTACAAGCGGCGGCGCTTCCCTGCGCTACGTCGGTCGGGCACAAGATGACATTGGAGGTAATGCCATAGGGGCCGAGCGCACCGACCAGGCCCTGCGCCGTTGGCGTATAAATCGGGAGGGCCGCCTGGTCAATTTGCGGCAACGTATTATTATTGTCCGTTGCGTAAGTGGTCACGGCCATCCCGATTGAACGAAGATTCGCCGCGCACTTGATACTTCGCGCCGTGTTGATGGCCCCCTGGAAGGCGGGTTGAGATATCCCGACCAGGAGCGCAATGATGGCCATCACCACCAGGAGTTCAACCAACGTGAAGGAAGAAAGACTGCGTTTCCGCAAAGACGGTTTTTTCATTATTTACCTCTGGCTGCCTCACGCGCTGCCACTGCACGTGCTTCACGCGCCGCCCGCTTTTCAGGGGATTGCCGTCCCGGGCCGTTGTTGACCATCTTCGTCATGATGTGGTCGCGAATCATCTGCGGTTGTTGATCCGCGGGAGCCGCTTTGACGGTCTGATAAAATTGAACTTCCTGGTTGAGTTGGTCGAGAGCCTCGGAACGGGAGTCTTCCGGCAGGCCGTTGATGGCGTTGCGTATCCGGTCCTGCATCGCCTCCATGTCGCCCCCAAATCCACCACCGCGATTACCATCTCCGCCGCCTCGGGCGCCGCGTCCCACCCGCAAGACAATCGCCTGCGTCACGGAACCGTGCGTACCACTGATAAAGTTCTTCACCGCGCGGATAATGGAAGGATTGGCCGGTGGCGGGGTCGAGACATCCGAAGACCACGTCGCCGGCGTCATAATCCAGATGTTCGATGATTCGGCAAAGGCTTGAAGATACGTCTGTATCGTCGGATTGGTGGCGACTGGTGGCGGCGCTGCCTGTCCATCGGGTGTTGCCGCTGCTGCGGAAGGATCCGGCGCTTTGTAGCCCGGCCATGCCTGCAAGCGGGGATCAGCCGCGGGCAAGTCCGTATCGCCGACGACAAACTGCAAGGGCGTTTGATATGTGTAAACTCGCGTGTCCTCATCGGTGGTTCCCGACTGGAAAGCTTGAATCTCCGCCTTCACCTGCGCGGATGTGGGTGCGACGAAAAACGCCAGGTTCCATTGCGCGCCTCCTCCGAAGCCGCCACCGCCAAAACCGCCTCCGCCTCTACCCGGTCTTCCGCCGCCCGGTCCACCACCACCACCGGGGCCGCCTCCGGCAAAGCCTTGTCCGCCGGGAGGATTGCCGCCGGGTGCATTTGTGTTCGATCCACCATCAGAAGGCGCGCCGCCTGGGGCAGCGGCAGGAGCATTACCATTGGGCCCGCCGCCGTCTCTCGGCCGGTCGGAACCGTTGGGGCGACCGCCCGCATTTGCGGCAAGCGTCTCCATCGCCTCGGCCAACGGAACGTGATCCACATACATGGTGACTTTGGCATCCGCAGGCAAATTGGTGTAGATTTTCACCCAGCCCTGCCACTCGATGCTGCTGATGACCTTATTCAACGGCGCATCTTGGACCTTCACCGTGATCAGGCCCCAATTCCAGTAAATATGGCAGACGACATTGGCAAAGATCAAAACGACGATGGCAATTCCTCCCCACTTAATGGTGCGATTGTCTGGCATACGTCTATAGACCCCTCAGAACCACTAAAGGCTTCTTTCTAATTGATTTATTGCAGGATTGTAATGCTCGACCGCATTCAAGGCAAACAGGACCGCGTTGGTACATGCTTCATTCACAATGCCAGCAACTTCTGGTGAATGCCGCCGAAACCGCCGTTACTGAATACCACCACCACATCGCCCGGCTTTAGCAACGGGTTGAGCTTGGCCACGATGGCATCTGCATCCGGTTCATAATAAGCCGGAACGCCCGCAGCATTGATATCGGCTACGACCTGCTCTGGATGAAGGCGCTCATTCACCGGAATTTGTTCAAGGGCCGCGACTTGCGCCACGAAAACTCCGTCGGCCAAGGTCAGTGCCGAAGGCAGATCGTGCTGGAAAACTGCGCGGCGGGTCGTGTTGCTCCGTGGCTCGAAAAGCGCCCAGAGTCGCCGATGCGGAAAGCGATGGCGAAGGCCCTGCAAGGTCTCGCGCATGGCCGTGGGATGATGGCCGAAGTCGTCGATGATCGTCACGCCCCGCACCTCGCCGCGAATTTCCTGGCGGCGGCGCACGCCCTCGAAAGCCGCCACGGCCTTGACGATTTCCGGGAGCGGAATCTGGTAAAAATGAGCGGCCGCGATCGCCATGGCGGCGTTGCGAACGTTGAACGTTCCCGACATCGCCAACGTGAACTCGGTGTTCATGAGCGTGAAAAGCTGATGCTCACCTTCGACGCGCACATTTTGAATACGAACGGCGGCGTTCTCGGAAAATCCAACCTCAAGAATTGGCGCGGGGCTGTCTTTCACCACCGTGAGCGCATTGGCGTCGTCGGCATTGACCAGCACCATGCCGTTGCGCGGCACGATCCGCACCAGATGCGAAAACGATTTCTGGATTGCGGCCAGGTTGTCGAAGATATCGGCGTGGTCGAACTCGAGGTTGTTGATGATGACCAACTCCGGCAGGTAATGGATGAATTTGCTCCGCTTATCGAAAAACGCAGTGTCGTATTCATCGCCCTCGATGATCCAGTAGGGGCCGGATTGTTTCACACAGCCCTGGGGCAGATTCTTCGGGAGGCCGCCAATGAGATAGGAGGGCTTCTTTCCCGCATGCTCGAAAATCCAGGCCAGGAGCGAGGTCGTGGTCGTCTTGCCATGCGTGCCGGTGACGACCAGATTATGGGTCTTGCGCAGGAAATAGGTCTTCATCGTCTCGGGCAGGGAGAGATAAAAACGCTTGGCTTCCATGGCCGCTTCCAATTCCGGATTGCCTCGCTTGATCGTATTGCCCACGACCAGAATCGCGTCGTCGGAGGGCAGGTTCTCCGGCTTGTAACCGGCTTGGATGGAAATGCCTTTGTCCGCAAGGAAGGTCGACATTGGTGGGTAGACGCTTTCGTCGGAGCCGGTCACGGTGTAGCCCTCGTCTCGCAACATGGCCGCGACCGCCCCCATCGCCGTCCCGCAAATGCCCAGAAAGTGAAACGCGCGCGGCGGCGCCTGAATCGAGGAAGAAGATGAAGCCATGAATTAGCCGATAACCTTGTGGCGAGGCCTCGCCAGCCGCAACTTTTTTCGTGTTTGAAAAAAGAGGTGCGCTGAAAATCACGAACCAAAGTGGTACTCAGGGTATAGGACAATTCGGATGACCCAAACCGGCAAGGAGGAAGCCAAGTTTGGAAAGCGGTCCTACCGCATCAAGATAAGAGACGTACTTAAATTTCTCGGGATAATCCCTGGAAATTACTCCACAAAACACATTTTTCATCGCTAGGCAAATCGACGCTGTGCATTTGAGAATAAGATCCAACTTTTCTAAACTCCTGGCACCAGGAAAACAAATTTGCGACTTTGGCGTCGTTGAGTTCTAAGGGTTCGGTAACGGTGGCCCGATGGTAATGAATGTGCATTCTGAGGAGGCCGCCGGGCTTAAGCACTCGCTGAATCTCTTTCGCGGTTTGCTGGATGTCATCCACATGGTCTATGGAATTCACGGCAATCACCACGTCAAAAAAACCATCGAACAATGGCATGCACTCGGAAGTTCCATGAACAAAATGCACGTTGTCATAATAGTGCAAAGGAAATCCGGCTTTGACATAATCTGAAATTAACGGATCCAAACAGTAGAGTTGAATACCTTCGAAACACGTGGCGCTCGGTATCGGGCCAGAGCCGATGTCCAAAACACGTTTCCCCTTGAAGGCATCGGTCCCGAGCTCCAAGTCTTGAAGATACTTCACTTCCTGATGCAGCTTATGCCAGGTTAAGATGCTGGAGTCTTTAAGGGTGGGAGCGGCGACTTTCTGGTCTTCCTGCGGGCAACGGGTTTTATAGTGGAATTTAGATTCCCCAAGAAACCACTTTTGATAATTGGCAATTTCATTCCGCCAGAAATCGAGCTCACTGGTAGTTTTTCTGCCGGGGATCAACAAATCAAGCAGACGTTTCTTGACCCTGCGCGCCAGTCCTCTTAAGTGAAGCATCATCGGATTGTATGGATCGGTTGCAAATTTTCGATTATTGCCATCGCAAGCGGTTTATTCTTAACTACTTTTACTGCTGGCGTTACCGGACTTTCTAAATGATCCCGTTCGATGAGCAAGGAAAATCCAGATACCTTCCATTGCCTGCATGACTCGATGCCAATGGAGAGTCCATTTTCTGTACCAGCATTTAATTAAAGAAGTTTAAAATCATCCATTTCATCAGCGAACAATGTGATCAAAATAAATCGATTCTTTTATCGCCGATAATGCTTGAGTCGCTATTTTAGCGAAGGCTTATGTTGTATCTTGCCGATGTTGTCCTGCCGGTGTCTTCTCCCCCGCTCCTGCGTGGCGCGGTTCGGGTGGAAGGACCGGAAATTATTGCGGTCGGGCCCGCTTCCAAACTAACCGCGCAACCGGGCGAAACCGTCACCGATCTCGGCGCCTGTACGCTCCTGCCGGGCCTGATCAATGCCCATTGCCATCTCGATTACACCCGCTTCAAGGGCACCATCGCGCCGAAGCAGAGCTTCACGGAATGGATCAAGAACATCAACGCGCTACGGCGCTCATTCACCACCGAGGATTACATTGATTCGATAGCCGAGGGTTTTGAATTGTTGAAGCAAAGCGGTGCTACGACGGTGGCGAATATCGAGGCTTTCCCGGAATTGCTGCCTCATCTCCCCGTCCCGCCGCTGCGCACCTGGTGGTTTCTGGAATTGATCGATGTCCGCGTCCGACAGGACCAGGAGGAAACGCTCCACGGTGCCATGAGTTTTTTCGAGCACCACAAGGACTGGCTCGGCGGCTTCGGCCTCTCGCCGCATGCTCCCTATACGGCTTCCGTCGATCTCTACCGGCTCGCGCGCACCTGTAGTGAAAAGTACGGGATGCTTTCCACCACGCACATTGCCGAATCGGTCGAGGAGCACGAGATGTTTTCCCACGCCCGAGGGGCGCTCCACGATTTCCTTGGCGGTCTGGGGCGGGACAACTCGGATTGCGGGCAGGGCTCCTCCTTGTCGCATTTGGTCGAGCACGGCGTGATCGCTGAGACCTGCATCATCGCCCATCTCAATTATCTTCAGGATTACGATTACGAGCTCGTTGCGCGGACGGGTGCTTCGGTCGTCCATTGCCCCAAGTGCCACACCTACTTTGGTCATGCCCCGTTCCCGTTGAAAGCGCTGCGCGAGCACGGCGTGAATATCTGTCTCGGCACCGACAGCCTCGCCAGCAACAACTCGCTCGATATGCGTTCAGAAATGCGCGAGGTGCAGGAGTTCCACGGCCTGAGCGATCGCGAAGTCCTCGAGATGTGCCTGCTCAACGGCGCCCGCGCCCTCGGCCAGGCCGGAAAGCTCGGCCAGATTTCACCCGGAGCCAGCGCCGATCTCGTCGCCTTCGCCCATGAAGCCAAGCCGGATGCGCCCGATGTTGATCCCTACCACCGCGTCGTCCACTCCCGCAAGGAGCCGACCCTCTTACTCGTCAACGGACGCAAGGTGGAGCAAAGCTAGAGGCTTTTATGACACTGAAGGTGGGCTCAAGCGATAAATGTACCCCTTCGCTTCTTCGTTCGATTGGATCGTGACTCTGTTTAAGCCCTGAACCAGCTTTTGCTCTTCCGCCGCGTCCCCACATATTTTTATTACACATTGCGTGGCCCATTCCGGGCTACAAATCAGCACTCTATTATGGCAGATCGTGAAAATGATCCCATGGCTATTGCCATCCGGCGCGTATCTGTGGACACAATGCTCTCCGAGCAACAATTCATCAGTTCCCGGATAAACTCCCACAGCCCGTAATTCCCAATGCCAAGAGAATATCATCCGTGCTGTTGTTTCAGCTTGAGCTAAGTTTGCCAGCACATAGACCGCTTCCGGGAAATGTCTCATTTGGGGGCGACTTCTCTCTCTACCCATTTTTGCGGTCAGGGGCGTTCGCAGAAATTGCGCAGCGATAAACCAAGCGAGCCAGTATTCCGGTTCACCGCGATCAGCCGGGCTAACTCCGCTAGGCTTGAACCATGACGGAACTCGATTTTCGATATTCTGAAAAAATCGTTCTAGGGTTAGCTTGTCGGTTCCATCGACTTGGGTGACTGTGTAAAAAGCGTTGCGGGACTTTATTGCGTCAGTATCCATGGCTTCCCATGGCGCCGTGCTTCCCGCTGCCTTTCCAAATATTCTCGTGTTGGGCGCGTAAAACCGTTTCGCGAATGTTCTCGGAAGTATGTGATTATTGTTTACCCCGTGTTTTCCATTATTGATACCGGACACGATATTGCTCTGCGCAGATCGAACCCGGAGGCCCATTTTGTGCGAGCATTCCAGAGCATCGAAAAGTCTTCCCCATCTCTGCATCGGCTCTTTGCCATACAATGCTAGTGTTGTTCTGCGCTGCACCCTACAAGCAAACCATTTTCCACACATACCGCAAGACCGCCCCTTGTGCTTAAGATGTCTAGGAGTGGTGTTCCCATCTTCGGATGGTAAATAGGCGCTCTTGCCGTGCAATCCCCGCGTGGTAATACCCTGAAAAGTGACCATTATATCCGTAGGGCGGAACGGACAAGAAATTGGCGACTACTACTTGGAAGGCATTCAAGAGGGGCTTGCCAGTGGTTATTTTCTGCCAAGTGATTTCGGATGGTACGACGGATTGACCGAATGGCTCCCGTTGAATGATCTAGTGGCAACGCTAAATGCTCCGCCGCTTCTGCCACCGCCATTGCCGCCTCTCCCGCTTAGACAGCCAGCATCTCCAATACCAACGCCACTTCCACCCTTGCCGATTGCTACACCACGAAAGCAAAAGCAGAATCTCAAACCTAAAAAAGACGAGGTAACATACGTCCTCAAAGAATCCAAACCGAAGCGAGGAAAGGCCAAGCCCTCTGTCATACACGCATGGAGAAATGACCCCGCCACCGAAAAGCAAATCACTTTCTTACACGGCTTAGGTGCTCGGGGATTGCCGAATACGCTCACAAAGGGTGCGGCGCACGATAAAATTGACGCATTGCTTGCGAGCGGCAACGCATACAACTTTCTCACGCCGAAGCAACTGGCTTGCCTTCACTACTATGGGTTCGATGTGTCAAAAATTGATTATGAAGAAGCCAAGACGCTTCTAGATCGGGTTCACGAAAGCCCCGAATCTTTCGATGTGCCAGAGCCGTGGGAAACAGCGAAATATCGGCTCTATCCAAAACTCTATCCTGCCGCATCGCGAGGAAGGCCACGCGGGTGCCTCATCTTCGTTTTGGTAGCCGTTATCTGTGTGGGAGCCATCATCTACATATCGCTGCATTAGAGGTGCGAAGGAAAAAAGGGGCAAGTATATTTTCGACCTTGATTTCCTTCAGGCACCGTTTCCTTATTGGTTGCAATGATCATTTGCCGCACCCCGGGCGGCGGTATCCACATAGCGAACAATCTCGAAATCCTTGAGTCCTCGGCCAAGAGTGGTATTTTGAAAGGCATGAGCACGGTCGAACAAATCGAAGCGGCCATCCAGAAACTGCCTCGCGAGGACTTTTTCCGTCTGCACGAGTGGATTCGCGACCGCTTCGACGACGAGTGGGACAAACAGATTGAAGAGGACGCCCTTTCCGGTCGACTCGATCATCTGGGCCGGGAAGCATTAGCCGAACATCGCGCGGGAAAAAGCATGCCTTTCCCGCCCGATGAAAAGTAGGGTCGTCGCCAGTTTTTGGGACGGCTACAATCGTTTGCCCGAAGAAATCCAAAAGTTAGCGCTCAAGCAATACAAACTTTGGCAAACCAATCCGCACCACCCCTCGGTTAGGTTCAAGAAAGTAGGCTTATACTGGTCAGCCCGGGTAACAGATGACTATCGGGCCGTCGGCATCATGGATGGAGACACCGTGTTGTGGTTCTTCATCGGCACGCATGCTGAATACAACCAAGTCTTGAAACGAAAATGAAAACCGTCCTGATCCCGGTTTCGGGTTCCGTTCGTGCACAAGGTGACGGCGTTTTGAGCCGTTGAAGGTGAAGGCTGGCCGTGGGGTGATCACCCCATGGCGAAGCGGCCAATCGCGGGGCATTGTTGGTGGAGAACCAGAAAATCCACTACTCAATCCTTGAAAAAACTATTATGAAAACAAAATCAGTCTATCGGCTGCCGCTCTCGGCGGCGACCTGCTTTCCCTTGCTGGGAGCCATGATCATCATCTCCGGCCCGACTTCCGCCATGGCGCAAGACACGTCGAGCACAACGACCACGACAACGACGCAGCCCGTTCCCGCGCCGCCTCCAATCACGACCGTTCAAACGACTACCGTAACGACGATTGCACCAACCGCACTCTATGTCAGCAAGGCCCATGGCGATTCCTTGAATGATGGACAAGCGATCTACGCCCGCCCCGACGGCAAGGTTTACAACAATGATGGTGATTGCATCGGTCACTTGACCAACCTCGAAGGCGCGGACATTTCCGCCGTCCCGGCTCGTGACGAGTTCAAAATCCGCAACTCGCATGGGAGCATGATCGCCTCAACCCGGCCTTCTTCTGCTTATGACAGCGATAAGAAAGTGATGCTGAGCCGCAAAGATGATCCCGCGCCGGTAGCGACGTCGACCACCACGACCACGCATCAAACCATAGTTACCCAATAAAGAAAAATTGGGAACATGGGCCGCATCCCCATCGAATGATCTATTGTGGTGACAGTCTGTTCGCCACATAATGACAGTCCACCAAAAAACCTGGACGAAGCCATATCTTCGCCCGAATCGCAGAAATTTCACCATCGCCATCGCCATGAAAACTCCCCTCCTCACCCTCCTCGCCTTGTCGGCTGTGTTCCTCACCATTTCAATTGGTCGCTCCGAAGCTGGTAATAGTTATTCCAACGACCGCGGCGGCAGTGCTTATGTTGGAGCCAACGGTGTCGCCGCCAAAGGCGCCAATGGAAACACATATGCGCATAACCGCAATACGGGTAATAGTGCCACTGGCACGCAAAACGCCAATGGAAGCACCAGCTACCATACGTCCAACGGCGGAAACGCCTACGTCGGCCAGAATGGTGCTGCTTACCATGGAGCCAACGGCAACTACGGTGCCACCAATTATCACGGCTCCAGCGTGAGCGGTAATTCCTACTACCACTCGTCGATTCCGTCCGGTTACGTCAACGTGTATCACGGCGGATATCAGTGCCACTACGTTGGTGGAATCTACTACCGCCCGACCTACTACAATGGAGCGATCGTCTACATCGTGGTCCAGTAGTTCTCTTTGAATCGGGCCTCGATATAAGGAGGCCAAGAGGAAATGTGAAAGGCATCTTTGACAATCCGAAGATGCCGAGTCGCTGAGCGAACCCTCCGCAGAATACGCGCCGAAAAGGATTGGCTCCCTGAAACAATCTTTTATGCTGGGGGCATGTCGTTGCAACGTGCTCGGGAAACTCTGGAATTGATGTTGGGTCATCTTGGACTCGTTTTTGAAGTCGAGGAGATGGAACCGGCCGGGCGGCATGTCTTGAATGTGCATACCCGCGACGCAGGTCGATTGGTGGGACGAGATGGCCACACCCTTGAGGATTTGCAGTATCTCCTCAATCGCATTCTCAATCGCAATGAGGAAGGCGCCGCGAATGTCATTGTTGATGTGGAAGGTTATCGCCAGAAGGAGAAGCAGGATTTCCTCGGTCGCGTCCGGGAACTGGCCGATCAGGTGCGTCGCACGGGCGAGCCGTATGCGTTGGCTCCGATGAACTCTTTCGACCGGCGTCTCGTCCATCAGGCTTTTGCCGAGGACCCGGAAATTGCCACTCAAAGCGAAGACGGCGCCGCCCGCCTCAAACAAATCACCCTGGTGCCGCGCCGATCCGTCGCCAGCCAGTCGGAAGTTGGAAAACCATGAGCAAAAAAGCGCTGATCTCCGGAATCACCGGCCAGGATGGTTCCTATCTCGCGGAATTGCTGCTCTCCAAAGGCTACGAGGTCCACGGCATCATCCGCCGATCCAGCTCGTTCAATACCGAGCGGATCGATCATCTCTACCTCGATCCTCACGTTCGCGGCGTGAAGCTTTTTTTACATTACGGCGATCTCAGCGATTCGGCCTCACTTACACGGTTGCTGCACGAGCTTCAGCCGGACGAGGTCTATCATCTCGGTGCTCAAAGCCATGTTCGCGTCAGCTTCGATATCCCGGAGTATACGGGCGACGTCACCGCCATGGGAACGACTCGGTTGCTGGAGGCGATTCGCGAAACCGCTCCCAAGGCCCGTTTTTATCAGGCTTCCAGCAGCGAAATGTACGGACTGGTGCAGGCCGTTCCCCAGCGCGAGGACACGCCGTTTTATCCCCGTAGTCCCTACGGCGCGGCCAAGGTGTACGCCTACTGGATGACGGTCAATTACCGGGAAAGCTACAAGATGCACGCCAGCAATGGCATTCTTTTCAACCACGAATCGCCCCGTCGCGGAGAGACTTTCGTCACGCGTAAAATCACCCGTGCGCTGGCGCGGATCAAGGCCGGATTGCAAAAGGAACTATATCTAGGGAATCTCGACGCCAAGCGCGATTGGGGCTACGCGCCCGAATTTGTCGAGGCCATGTGGCTCATGCTTCAGCAGGAGCGGGGCGATGATTATGTCGTCGCTACTGGGGAGACTCATTCGGTTAGCGAATTTCTTGAGACCGCCTTCGGCTGTGCGAACCTCGATTGGAAACAATACGTGAAGATCGATCCCCGCTACTATCGTCCGGCCGAGGTCGATTTGCTGATCGGTGATGCCTCGAAAGCCAAAAAAATCCTCAATTGGCAGCCGAAAACCACCTTTGCCGAATTGGTGCAAATCATGGTGAAGGCCGACGACGATTTACTGGCCGAGCAACTCAGCGGCAAGCATATCCGGGTTAGTGAATGAAGCCAACCGATGCCATTTATGTCGCCGGGCATCGCGGGATGGTTGGTTCCGCCCTGGTAAGGCTTTTGCGCGCGCAGGGATTTAACAATCTCTTGCTGCAGACCCGTGCGGAACTCGACTTATGCGATCCTCGTGCGGTTCGCGCCTTTTATGAAAACCACCGTCCTACCTACGTGCTTATCGCCGCGGCCAAGGTCGGTGGAATCTGGGCCAACAACACGCAACCGGTTGAATTTCTCAGTGAGAATTTACAGATCGAACTCAATCTTATCAACGGTGCTTACGCCGTCGGGGTGAAGAAGCTTCTTTTCCTGGGCAGCTCCTGTGTTTATCCGAAAATGGCGCCCCAGCCGATGACCGAGGACGCTTTATTGAGCGGCAGTCTCGAGCCAACCAATGAGGCCTATGCCCTCGCAAAAATCTGCGGGATCAGGCTCTGCCAGGCCTATGCTCGTCAACATGGCGCGAATTTCATTTCCGCGCAGCCGACCAATCTTTACGGTCCCGAGGATAATTTTGACTTGGAGACGTCCCATGTCCTGCCCGCGTTGATCCACAAGTTTCACCTGGCGCGGGAGAAGTCGCAAAAAAGCATCACCCTTTGGGGCACGGGCAGGGCTTACCGCGAGTTTCTTCATGTGGATGACCTGGCTCAAGCCTGCCTGTTTTTAATGGAAACCTACGACTCTCCCGAGTTGATCAACGTCGGTTGTGGACGCGATATCACTATCCGCGAACTGGCAGAACTGATCCGCGACGTGACCGGCTTTTCCGGCGAGATTGAATGGGACGCTGCCAAGCCGGATGGAACGCCGCGCAAATTACTCGATGTCTCGAAGCTGACCAAACTTGGCTGGCAGGCAAAGGTCCCTCTCGAAGAAGGTATTCGCTCCACATATCAATGGTGGGTGGAACACAAACGTCCGTAAGAAACGATCGCTCAGATGTTGTCCCGCCAGCATAGTTTTTATAAGGAATTTCTCCAACTGGTAGATGCCATCGTGATTGCTGGCTCCATCTGGGTTGCCCATGCCTTGCGCTCATATCTGGGCATGCAGTTCAGTTCGCTGGACAATTTTCCAGCTGAACCCCAATTCGAGAATTGTTATTGGATGATCGCCTTGGCCCTGCCCGTCGGACCACTGATTCTTGAGTACATGGGATTCTACCAGACGCATCCGCCGGTCAGTTGGGTGAGATCAATTGGACGCATCATGTGGTCTCTCTTTTTATTGCTCCTGGCCATTTTTGCATGCGTCATTATTTTTCACATTCCCCAGACGAAGGTTAGTCGTGTTGCACTCGGTTTATTTTTCGTCATCGGGACTGGGATCCTCTCCGTTCGATCGGCCGTCTTTCTTATCTGGTTGCGGCAGCGCGGCTCACGGGTGCATCTGCGACAATACATTCTGCTCTGCGGGTTGCCGCTGGATCGGCAGCGCTGGAAGGAACGTTTTTTATCGCAGCCGGGCCGGGGTTTTGAGATCAAGGCGGAATTTGATCTCCGCCAGGAAGGCCTGCCCCGTTTCGTCGAGATTGTCCATGAACACACCGTCGATATCGTGGTTTTCAGCCTCAACGAAAGTATCATTCCGCAGGTGCGTGAGGCCCTCCTGGCCTGCGAAGTAGAAGGCGTTGAGGCCTGGGTCTCGGCCGATTTCATGCAGACAGTTTCCACCCACGTTCAGTTCGACCAGTTTGCCGGTCATCCCGTGTTGGTGTACCGCACCACACCTACCATCTCCTATGGACTGGTCGCCAAACGATTGATCGATATCGTCGGCGCCGTTTTTCTCCTGTTCTTGACCGCGCCGTTTATGTTGCTCATCGCGCTTCTCATTCGTGCGACCTCACCCGGTCCGGCCATTTTTTCTCAAAATCGCAGCGGCCTGCACGGTCGCCCCTTTCGCATGTACAAATTCCGCAGCATGGTGACCAACGCGGAACAGGCCCGGGCTGAACTTGAAGCCCGCAATGAAATGTCGGGACCGGTTTTCAAGGTCCAGAACGATCCACGCGTAACACCGCTCGGCCACTGGCTGCGCAAGACCAGCGTCGATGAATTACCCCAGCTTTGGAATGTTGTCCGGGGTGAGATGAGCTTGGTGGGGCCGCGTCCCCTGCCGCTTTACGAAACGGCCAATTTTGGCGATGTCAGCCAACGGCGTCGCATGAGCATGCGCCCGGGCCTGACCTGCTTGTGGCAGGTGCGGGGTCGCAGTAAAATCAGTGATTTCAACGATTGGGTGCGTCTCGACCTGGAATACATTGATCGTTGGACTCTCTGGCTTGATGTCGAGATTCTTCTCCGTACAGTCCCAGTCGTTCTTGTCGGTTGGGGCGCAAAATAGCCTTAAGAAAAAGAGACGCCGTCAGTCTGGAAGAATATCCTTCGTCTCCCGCACCAACTCCAGCGCGCGCAGGACGCCGCGCACCTTGGCGACTTCGTGGGTCCGCAAAAGATTCGCCTGTCCCAGCAGGGCCAGCACCGCAAAAAAAGGTTCCGCCGTTCGGACCTCCTCCTCAAAACATTCGAAGGCATGCGGCAGCGCCTGGCACACCGGCCAGCCCAACTTGCGCAACCGAAAGCTGTTGAGAAAAATCTGCATCTGGTGACGGATGCGTGTGCTGCTGTCCTGCAGGTTTCGATAGTAAAAGCCAAGTCCTGGATCGATCCAAATGCGCGAAACACCGGCGTTGGTTGCCGCATCGATTTGTCGAGCGAAGAATTCATAGAGGGTGGCCATGGGATCACGCCCCAAATCGAGATCGTCCACCTCGCGAACATTGTCGCCCTGGACGAAGCAGATGATCACGCCCGCCTCGAAATCGGCCGCTTCCCGAAAAATTTCATCGGATTGCGTCGTGCCGGTGAGATTCAACACCTTCGCGCCCGCCTTCAAGCAGGCCGTCGTTACACTGGGATGATAGGTTTCCACCGATACGCAAATTCCCGCCGCTGCCAGTTCGCGCACGACGGGAACCAATGCGCTCACCTGGTTGGGCCCATCGACACGTGCGGCATGGGCCAGCGAGGATTCCGCACCCACATCGATGATGGCCGCACCCTGGGCCTGCAGGACTCGCCCGCGTCCGATCGCCGCCTCGGCGCTCAGCGCTACACTTTCGCGATACCACGAGTCCGCCGATAAATTCACCACGCCCATCAGGTACGATTGCTTCTGAAAATCGAAGCGATGGTTCCCCAGTGCAAAGTCGGCGACCGGTGATGACGCCGCCTCGCGATGAGCTTCATGCAGAGCTGCAAGTGTAGCGAGATCAAGCATGGCAGGAGTGTAAGTGCGCCTGACGCATTGTGCAACGGTCGGACGGAATTCTAAATCGGAAACATTTCCCGGCAATAATTGGAATATCCGGCGTTTGCATGCATCTTATCCACATGCGCTCACGATATTCAATTTTCGCTTTGTTCCCGGTTTTGCTCGTTGGACTCGGTTTTTTCTTTTTCTCCAATAACGCCCGGTCGGAAACCGCCCCTGATTGGTCGCTGAAGGATCTCGATGGTAAGGCGATCAAACTTTCCGATTTTAAGGGACAAATCGTAATCGTAAATTTCTGGGCCACTTGGTGCCCGCCTTGTCGCGCTGAAATCCCGGATTTTATTGCGATAGAAAAAGAATATCGCGACAAAGGAGTGGTGATCGTCGGCTTTTCGGTGGATTCGGTTCAGCCATCGGAGGTCGCGGCTTTTGTAAAGAAGGCGGGCATTAACTATCCAATCGTAATGAGCACGGACGAAATTGCGCAAAGTTATGGAGTCACAGAGGGTATTCCGGTCACCTGCGTCATCGCTCCGGACGGAAGCATCGCAGACAGGCAACTCGGGATGGTGAGCAAGGACTACCTCGAGGGCCACATCAAAAAACTTCTCCCGGCTGTCACCGCGCACTGAGCAAAGAATCCGATTGCCTGCCTCCCGTATTGTACTGTGGCCGGTGAGTTGGAGCTAAAGACGGTATGCGGGATCAATGATCCATGATCATTTCTAAATGAAATCCGTCATCCTGAGCTTGTCGAAGGATCAGTTCCGCCTGCCTTTTCTCAGTGGCTAAACCGATCCTTCGACAAGCTCAGGATGACGGGCTGTTAGCTCAAGTACGAATCGAGCGCGCCATTCCAAATCTGGTGGAGCGAAGAAACGTCCCATGAAAATTCATGTGGCGTCGGGCCACTCACTTGCACCTTCAACTCATTTCCACCGACTGTGCCGAGGCGACGCGCTGGGACTCCTCGAAGTTCCAATAGAGCAACGAGTGCCGAGGCGTTCTCGGGACGCGTTGTGATGGTCGCACGGCTTTGGCTTTCGCCGAAAAGAAACGCATCGAGACGTGAATACGAGAGATCAAGCGTGATGGTTGCGCCGAGGTGCTTCGTGCCGCCAATGGCACATTCGGCCAGTGCGACGAGAAGGCCGCCCTCCGCGAGGTCGTGCGCGCTGCGGATTTCTCCGAGCCGGATGAGCGAGCGGACGGCATCGTGCATTTTCTTTTCACGATCCAAGTTAAGTTCCGGGGGGCGACCGCGTTTCAGGCCGTGGATTTCGCGCAGGTAAAGGCTGGCGCCCAGTTCCTCGCCGATGTCGCCAATGAGAATAATCGCGTCTCCCGAATTTTGGAAATGCGAAGGCGTGATGTGCTTCACGTCACGGATAATACCCACGATGCCGACTGTGGGCGTCGGGTCAATGGGGCCCGCAGGCGACTGATTGTAGAGGCTGACGTTGCCGCCAGTGACCGGGATGTCAAAGGCTCGGCAACCTTCAGCAAGACCGTCAACCGACTGTTGCAGCATGTAGAAGTTTTCCGGGTTGTGCGGATTTCCAAAATTAAGATTGTCGGTCAGTGCGAGCGGCTCCGCGCCAGTCATGGCGAGATTACGCGCGCATTCTGCCACGGCGATCAGCGCGCCGAGCTTGGGTTCAAGCGCAACATAGTGGGCATTGCAATCGACCGAGGCGGCGAGATATTTCCACGCGTTCTCGCCTGTGGGAATACGCACGACGGCGGCGTCGCTGCCCGGCGCAGTCACCGTACCGACACGCACCATGTGATCGTATTGGCGATAGACCCAGCGCTTCGAAGCGAGATCGGGCGTGGCGAGGAGCTTGCCCAAAACGTCGTGAATGTCGGCTTCAGGGATCGACGTGAGATCGAGTTTCTGTCGCTCATCGAGATCAGCGGGACGAGTCGCTTCGCGTTTGTAGAGGGGCGCTTCATCGGCGAGTTGCTTCGCTGGAATTTCCGCCACGGTGGCGCCGTGATTTTTCACGCGCATGAAGCCGTCATCGGTGACGCGACCGATCAATGCGCAGGGGAGATCCCACTTCTCGAAAATCTTGGTGATCGTCGCCTCATGCCCGGCGCGAACGATGACCAGCATCCGCTCCTGCGACTCGGAAAGCATCGTTTCATAAGGAGTCATGCCCGGTTCGCGTTGAGGAACGAGCGCGAGGTCGATCTCGATGCCGCTGTTGCCGCGGCTGGCTGTTTCACAGGTCGAACAAGTCAGGCCTGCCGCGCCCATGTCCTGGACGCCGACAATGGCTTCCGGATGTTGAAAAAGTTCGAGGCACGCTTCAAGGAGCAGCTTCTCGATGAAGGGATCTCCCACCTGTACGGCGGGACGGTCGGCCTTCGAGTCCTCGGTCAAATCCCGCGAAGCGAAAGCTGCGCCTGCCAAACCGTCGCGACCCGTGCGGGCGCCAACATAAAAGACCGGATTACCCACGCCTGTCGCTGCGCCGCGCTGGATTTCGTTTGTCTTCAATGTACCGAGGCAAAAGACATTCACGAGTGGATTGCCATCGTAGGAGGCATCGAAATAGATTTCGCCACCGACGGTCGGCACGCCAATGCAGTTGCCGTAATGGGCGATGCCGGAGACGACGCCAGAAAGCAGACGGCGATTCGTCGCGGCATTTGGTTTGTCCGGGCGGATATCGCCGAAGCGGAGCGAATTCATCAGGAACACGGGACGTGCACCCATGGTAAAGATGTCGCGCAGGATGCCGCCGACGCCCGTGGCCGCGCCTTGGAACGGCTCGACTGCGCTGGGATGATTATGCGATTCCATCTTGAACGCAACGCCCCAACCGTCGCCGATGTCGATGACGCCGGCATTCTCCTCGCCCGCCTTGACCAGCACGCGCGGTCCCGTCGTCGGAAATTTACGCAGTTCCAGCCGTGAATTTTTGTAGGAGCAGTGCTCACTCCACATCACGGAGAAGATACCCATCTCGGTGAAATTAGGTTCGCGCTTCAGGATATCCTTGATGCGCTGAAATTCCTCGGTCGTGAGACCGTGCTTGGCAATGAGTTCGGGGGTGATGACGGGATCGAGCATGGAAGGGAAATTTTGACGGAATTAACGGAATTACGGAATTTTAAAACAGATTTATTTGAGAACGATGCTGTGAATGGATTTCTCGGCCTGAGTCAACTCAAGGCCGGACAAAACATTATACCAAACATGAAGGCTCGGTTTGTCGGATAGGCTGAATAAATATTCACGAGAAGTCTTGGTGTGATTTTGATAGTAGCGCGTTTCAACCTTAACACTGAGGCCATTTATCGTTTCGGATGAGCTGATGGGCTCGACGGCTTGTTTGCTCGGAAAATCTGGAGCACTGCCTACATACGTGCTGAGCCATGCGCTTCCTTCTCGTTTAAAATCATAAATCGTAAAATCAATCGCGGGTGAAACTTCGCATTTTACTTTTGGGGGAAGGGTAATCGAGAAGGCATTTGTTTTGTAGGCTTTCCAATCATCGCCAGTTAATGCACCGAATGTTAGCGAGCAGACCGCAGATAATAGAGTGAGCGTAAGAAACAAGGTTTTCATGTCATCCTTGGGGAAGGCCTAGAGAGGATGGACGCCCATTTTTTCAATATCGCAAATTGCGATGTTGAGTGGATAAGTGGCTTCATACGAATCAGTTATGTGTTCAAGATCGCAAATTGTGACCTTGAACGGGAACGGTTTTCATGCGGCCTGTGCTTGCGGCACGCCATGGCTGGCGAGAATGGAAGTGAAAAGCCCAAGCCCATCGGCGCTGCCGAGGATTTTTTCCGAGGCGCGCTCCGGGTGGGGCATGAGACCGAGGACATTGCCTGCACGATTGCAGATGCCAGCAATATGCCGTTGGGAACCGTTCGGGTTCGCGCCGGGTGTGTTGCGACCTTGGGCATCGCTGTAAGTGAAGAGCACCTGTTTATGCTGGAAAAGAGAATCGAGCGTGGCTTCATCGGCAACGTAATGACCTTCGCCATGAGCAATGGGCAGATGCAGTACCTGACCGGTGAGATAATCGCTCGTAAACCGGCTGGCCGGGTTTTCGACCCGGACGGGAATTGTTTCGCAACGAAAATGCAGGCTCGTATTGCGCACCAGCACGCCGGGTAGCAGACCCGTTTCGCAGAGAATCTGGAAACCGTTGCAGATGCCGAGAACCGTTTTACCCGCCGCCGCCGCTTCCTTCACCGCCGACATGATCGGAGAAAAACGGGCGATGGCGCCGCAACGAAGGTAGTCGCCGTAGGAAAAACCGCCGGGCACCACGATGGCATCGGCGCCGCTTAGCGAGGAGTCCTTGTGCCAGACATATTCCACGTCCTGCGCGAGGACGTTTTTCAGGACATGGAAGGCATCCTGGTCGCAATTCGAAGCCGGAAATTGAAGCACCGCCCAGCGCATGATCAGGCCTTTTCCTTTTTGGCTTTGGGAGAGCGCTTGGCCAGCTTGGCCGCAGACGCCGCGAGACCGGTCAGGTCTTCCTTGCCATTAATGGTCAGGACGTAATCCTCGATCACTGGGTTCGAGAGCAGATCCTTGCAGATGGTCTCAAGTTGGCCGCGAACGGCCTCGACATCGTCGCCTTCCAGTTCCAGTTCGATGAACTTGCCCACATGGGCCTGTTTCAACTTGGAAACGCCGAGGTGCTGGATGGCGCGGCCAACCGCGTCTCCCTGGGGATCGAAAATGCTGGCGCGGGGCCGGACAATGACTTGGGCTCGTATCATGATCTTTAAGTTTTACCGGCTTTAGCCAAGTCTTGTCGAGTTTTGTGGCGAAGTGCAGAGGCAAAATAAACTCTCCCTATTGAAGTTGGCGCAATTCTGGTAGAAGGTCAGGCATGTTGCCGGAAAATAGGGCTTTTTTGATTCGTGGGGAGGATGGCCGGGAATACGGTCCCGTCGAGTTGGACGAACTGCGCGAATGGGTGCAGGAAAATCGCGCGGGACTGGGCACGGACGTGTGCCTCGATCAGCCCGGCGCGACTTGGCAGTCATGGCAGACTTATCCGGAATTAGTCGCTCTGTTGGCAGAAATTCAGGGCACCGGTGCCTTGACGGGGCCGACAGGAAGAGTCATTGCGCCTGCCATACGTCGCATACTTGCCTGCGCGCTCGACCTAATCCTCTGCAGTTTCCTCTCCTCCCCGATTCTGAGTGTGGTCATGACCCTGTCATTGCCGGACTGGCAGGCGCAATTTTGGCAGATAGTCCTTCAGCCCCAAACGCCGATGAGCCCGCAATTCGTGCATTACATCATGCTCAGCAATATAATCTTCTACGTCATTCTGGTGCTTTACATGACTGGTTTTCAAGCGGCGCACGGGCAGACCCCCGCCAAGGCGATCATGCGGCTCCGTGTGGTTGATCAAGACGGACAGAAGCCTGGCTTTACGAGAGCCTTTCTTCGTGCATTGGTATTCAGCGCCTCCTTTTATTTTTACGGAATCCCTCTCTTTTACGCCTTTTTCAATCCGCAACGGCGCGCCCTGCACGATTTCGCCGCCGGCACTTACGTGGTCGAAAAGTGAAGAAAAGTACGACCGCCTCTCCTCGTTCCCGGCGATTGCGCCTCGGCATTTACGGCGGCACGTTTGATCCGGTGCATCACGGGCACCTGATTCTCGCTCACGACGCACTGGAGCAACTCAAGCTCGACGCCGTGCTTTTCGTGCCGTGCGGGCAATCGCCCCTGAAAGCCCGCAAGCCGCTGGCGCTCGATGCGCGCCGACTGGCCATGCTGAAGCTGGCGTTGAAGAGCGAGCCCCGCTTCTGGCTCACGCGGTGCGAACTGGATCGTCCTGCTCCCTCCTACTCCTACGATACGGCGCTGGAAATCCGCGAATCCTTCCCGCACGCAAAACTTTTTTGGCTGATCGGCGCGGATCAATTGAAGGATTTGGACAAGTGGCATCGCCCGGACGATCTGCGCCAAATCGTCCAATTTGTGCTCTTGCCGCGTGGTGAGCCCGCCGGGAAAGAAAAGTTGGGTAAAGTTCTAAGCTTGCCGCAGCCGCGTCGAATCGATATATCTGCTACTGAAATTCGTCACCGCGTGAAATCCCGTCAGCCGATCGATCATCTCGTTTCCGCTCCGATCGCGGCCTATATTAAACGCCACGCCCTTTATCTTTCCTAGAACTCATGCCTGAAACCACTTCGTTAACCGGCCTCGAACTCGCGCATCGCTGCGTGGCGGCCGCCCAGGATAAAAAAGCGTTCGATCCGATCATTCTCGATTTGCAGGCCATCTCGACCATCTGCGATTTCATGGTGATCTGCTCCGCCCAGTCGGAACCGCAGATCAAGGCGATCGTCAGCGGGATCGAAAGAACGCTCAAGGACGATGCGGATCGCCACGCTCTCGCGGTGGATGGTTTTCCGACCAGCCAGTGGATCGTGATCGATTACGGTGACGTGATGGTCCACGTTTTCCATGAGCAAAAGCGCGGGGTCTACGCCCTCGAAGATCTCTGGAGCGACGCGCCGCAGGTACCGGTCCTTCAGCAGAGTTAGCGGCCAAGCGGCGCAGGTCCCGAGTTTTTTCTTTTTGAACGCCTCCAGTTCTGGCAAAGTGGATATTCTGTGATGCGTCTTTTCCTTGCTCTCGTTGTCGCCGCGATTTTAGGCACGTTGAGCGCTTCCGCTCAAACCAACGAGCCTACCAGTGAGGCGATTGTTTTGACCGGTGGCCCGGCCCTACGATTCATGGAGCACGGTAAAGGCGACGTTTCGCATGACGTCTACTGGTTCAACTTCGTCGATGCCAGCGTCATCCGCTTGAATCAATTGAAGAGCGAAGCCAAGCCGGGCGAGTTGATCACTTGGCTGATTTATCGCCCCGCCTACGCGGCTCGCAGCAAGGAAATGGGCCTCGATTTGCTCGCGCAATTACAGGCCAAGGCCAAACAGGTCGGCGCCAATCTCCACTGGTTCGACAGCAAGGAGGACCTGATCGCTTATCTCAACAAAGGGTTCGATCGGGACAAGGTCAAGATCGTGAACTTCGACTATTTTGGCCACTCCAACAAAGCCTGTTTCCTTTTCGATTACAGCAACACCATCGATACGATGTCGATTGCCTGGCTGCACGTGAAGGATTTGCGGTTGATTGACGACGATATTTTTGCGCATGACGCGACTTGTAAAAGCTGGGGTTGCCATTCCGGCGAGATGTACAGCCAGTGGTGGAAAAGCCATTTTGACGTCCCCATGACCGGAGCGGTCGGCAAGACCGATTTTGCCCACGGCGGATTGCCCCAACTTTCCAACTCGGATGGAAAGTGGACCGAATGATAACTTTTACCCGCATGCCTCGCATTGCCATTTTATCCGGACTGCTTTTGACTGTTGGGTTGATTTCCAACGGATGCCTTTTTGCAGAAGATGCGCCCGTCAATGACGGCCAATATGTGGCCCCGGGCGGAGGTCCGCCTCCGGTCGCTCCTCCGTTGAAAAAGGGATCGCCGCTGGATCATCTGGCTAACGACCCCAAGCTGGCGACACCGCAGGTTGGCTATAAGGAAGGCAATACCACAGGCGCGACCTATTGGGTGGCACACCGCATGATCGACACCGACGGCGGCGAGGGTTGGGGTTGGGTGCGAAAGCTCGATGACTCATGGAATTCCGGCAAGTGGATTGCACTGCAGGAAACGCTCGGACTGGCCGTTGCGCCTCATCGCAAGCTGGCCAAGGCGGACGCCGACCTGGATTGGGAATATAAATTTTGGGGCCATTTCGTGAAATATAAGGCTTACGATCCGCATCTCGACGAGCAGTTGCCGGTCTTCGTTCTCGAGGGCTACGAGGTGATTGGCGCGGCCCAGCCGCTGACTATCAAGTTCGGGCCTCAGGGCCGCATTCAGCATCGCCCGAGCGGCGCATCATCGCGTTCGGGCAGCCCCATCCTTAGCGATCCCGGCACCGGCGTTGATTAATGCGCGGCGCGCTCGAGGCGCTCGTTGATCGCCAGGCCCAGGTCGTGCGCCGGAAGAGGTATCGCATAGATCGCGCTAACGCGGAGATGATCATCCAGAGTGCGCAACGCGCGGAAAAGATTGGCAGCGGCTTCGCGTAGATTATTCGTGGGCGAAAGATTTTCCATTACACCCGCGAACGATGAACTTTGGACTTTCGATCCAAAGGCGAGCCAGCCGATATCCGGTTGTGAGGGGATTTTGTCGGCGTGATTCACGAGTCGAAGCGGCTTGCGCGGTGCGTAGTGATGCTTGAGTTGACCCGGAGCCAGCGGATGGTCATCGACCGGCGTGGCGCGTTGCAGTGGTCCGGTGATCGCTTCGATTTCTTCGAGAGGAATGCCGCCCGCCCGCAAGAGAAGCGGGTGCTCGCCGGAAAGATCGATCACGGTCGATTCCAAGCCGACCGCACACGGGCCCCCATCGAGAATGAGCGGTACGGCGTCGCCCAATTCGAGATGTACAGCGTGTGCATCAGTCGGGCTGATGCGGCCGAAACGGTTCGCACTCGGCGCGGCGAGTGGACCTCCAAAAGCGCGAAGCAGCGCCTGCGCCACGGGATGAGCGGGGACGCGGAGGGCCACATTCGGCAGCCCGCTCGTGGCCAGATCGGGAACGATTTCCTTTTTCGGCAGGACGAGGGTGAGTGGGCCTGGCCAGAATCGTGCAGCCAATCGCCGAGCCATTTCCGGCACGTGTTCCGCCAGGAGAAAAGCCGCTTCCGCATCGGCAAAATGCAGGATCAGTGGATCGAAAAGCGGGCGCTGCTTGACCTCGAAGATCCGCGCCAGGGCCAGGGGATTGAGTCCATCGGCGGCGAGGCCGTAAACCGTTTCGGTCGGTAATCCGACAACGCGCCCCTCGCGCAAGAGCCCGACGGCGCGCAAAATTGCTTCTTCCGAGGCCGGAACGACGTTATTGGCTTGCGCCGCAAGGGTGGAGTCGGGTTTCATCAGTCAGGCGAGTATGGAACAGTTTGAATCGTTTAAGGCTTCCCGACTTTATTGCCGCAAGTGCGCGAAGTCGATGCCGGTGCGGGAACGTTTGCTACTTATCCTGCCCGACAAGGATCTTTATGAGTATGTTTGTACGGGGTGCGCGGAGTCGCTGGGGCAGAGGGAAGTCTCTCTGGCCGAAAAGCGCCTGGCAGCCCTGCGCACGCCGCGTCGAGGTCGACATGGCTAGATCGTTGGGACTTTTTTTGGATTAATCTATGCGTATCATTTTTATTGGGACCGGCGAGATCGGTCTGCCGGCCCTTGAGGCCCTGACCAAGTCGAATGACCACCACGTGCTCGCGGTGGTCACGCAGCCGGACCGTCCCGTGGGGCGGCAGCTCAAGCTCGCGGCCAGCCCGATTAAGGAAGCGGCCTTCAAGTTGCATCTCAAGATTTATCAGCCGGAAAAAATCGGCGCGGCGGCTTCCATCGCCCAGCTTCGTTATCTCAAGCCCGACTTGATCGTCGTTGCTGCCTACGGTCAGATTTTGACGAAAGAAGTTCTCGATCTGCCGAAGTACGGCTGCCTGAACATTCACACCTCGCTGCTGCCGAAATATCGTGGCGCGTCTCCGATTCATTCGGCCGTTGCCGCGGGCGAAAAACAATCGGGCGTGACGATCATGTGGATGGACGAGGGCCTCGATACCGGTGACATTTTGCTGCAGGAGTCGGTGACATTGCGCCGTCGCGAGACCTCGGAAACGCTGCATGATCGCCTGGCCAAGCTTGCGGTCGATAGTCTTCTGAAAGCCATCACGATGGTTGAAGCTGGCACCGCACCGCACATCAAGCAGGACCCGGCGCTCGCGACCAAGACCAAAAAGTTGAAGAAGGAAGACGGTCACATCAACTGGGATCGCCCGCAGATGGAAATCGATGCGCACATCCGCGCGATGACTCCGTGGCCCTCCGCTTACGCGTGGATTCCGCAAGAGAGCGACCACAAGATGCTCAAGATTTTCACGACCATTATTTCGCATCGCGCCAAGGGCAAGCCGGGAGAAATCGTCCGCGTAGACAAACACGGCGTCCTCGTCGCGGCGAAAGTCGGTGGCCTGCTCCTGCGCGAAGTGCAACTCGAAGGCAAGAAGCGGATGCACGCCGCCGAATTCGCACGTGGATTCAATCTGCCGGTTGGACTGGTACTGGAATAATCTTCTGGAGGGTCAGTCTCCGGCCTGACCCATTTCCTCGTTCCCAAGTTGCACTTGGGAACGCACTTGTCGGCGACAACTTTGTTGTCCTTCCGCCGCTAGGGACAGCGACGGCTACCTCATTAACTCTTCCCGACGAGATACTCCAAAATCTGCACCGCATTCCACGCCGCGCCCTTGAGCAGTTGATCGCCACTGACGAAGAGCGCAAGACCGCGCGGATGCGAAAGATCCTTGCGGATACGCCCCACCAGCACGTCGTACTGGCCGCTGGCTTCGAGCGGCATCGGGAAATGATTCTTCTCGCGATTATCGACGACTTTCACGCCGGGAGCCTTCGATAAAATCTCCCGCGCCTCTTCAGGCGAGAGATTCTTCTTCGTCTCTATCACAATCGATTCGCTATGCGCGCGCAACACCGGCACGCGAATGCAGGTCGCCACGATGGGCAATTCCGGCTCGTGGAAAATTTTTCGCGTCTCTTCGATGACCTTGTTTTCTTCTTCGTTGTAGCCGTTCTCCGCGATGGCCGTGTTGTGGGAGAAAACATTGAAAGCGATCTGGTGCGGAAAAATCTCCTTCTTGATCGGCTCGCCCTTGACGTGGGCACGCGCCTGCGATTCCAGTTCCGCCATGGCCTGCGCGCCCGCGCCGCTGGCGCTCTGGTAGGTGGAGACGATGATCCGCTCGATATGCGCGGCCTGATGCAGCGGCCAGAGCGGTACGCCCATGATGATCGCCGAGCAATTCGGCACCGCGATGATTCCCTTGTGGTTCTTGAGATCGCCCGCATTGATTTCCGGAACGACCAACGGCACATCGGCCTTCATTCGAAACGCCGACGAATTATCGATCATCACCGCGCCCGCCTTTTTGCAGGCCTCGGCGAACTCGCGCGAGCGGGTCGCCCCGGCGCTGAAGAGCGCATAATCGACGCCTTCAAAAGCGGCGGCATTTAACTCTTCGACGGCCACTTTCGCGCCTTTGAATTCAACCGTCTTCCCCACCGAACGCGACGAGGCAAGCGGCTTCAGTTGGCTGACCGGAAACTTCCGGCGCTCCAGCGTGCGGAGAATTTCCTGCCCCACTGCGCCAGTGGCGCCAACGACAGCAATGCGATACGAATTCATGAGCCCTCAACTATGCGTCAAGATCGACAAGGAAGCAATCCGGTCTTAAAAGCATGACTAACCGCATGAATCCAAAAATCCCGGGATTACTTATAGGAGTAGGCTTTGCATTTGAGGAAATGACGATCATCGTAAAAAGAGTTCCCTGGCTCTATTTCTTGGGCCGTTCCGACTGGTTCCAATGGGGACTTGCGACACTTGGTGCAGTAACGCTTTCGTATGGAATTTTCTTATCACTTTATGGCCTCTCTCGTTGCTCAACGACTCAGAGGCGAGTATTTGCATCCATTCATATTCTGGGCTTGGTGGTTTTTAGCTGGGCAGCAGGATCGCTTATCGGTGAATATGTCGTTTTTTCTGAAGTAAATTCACTTGAGATTCCCAATATGCTACCAAAGTTGGTTGAGAATTCTCAAAAAGCAGATTCAGAAGCGAAGCGCGCGAAAATGGCTCAAAATGCCTACAAAGTATATGGCGTGACGCTGGCCTATCCGGCAGACGGTGGACAATGGATTAAATACGTGCCGACGGCAGAAGATGCAGCTTTTCATGAAAAATTTGTGCGCGATGACGCCACCAATCAAAGACTCAAGAAAAGCATTATTGGTGGACAACTTCAGCAGGTGCCTTTTCTCATCGCGATGAATTTAGGAATATTCATGATGACCTTTTTTGTGGGAACTCTTTGGCTGGCATGTCGAAAGGTGCCGGTCTAAAGTTTAAACTCATTTGCCACAGGCATTTTTCTTATGCAGTTTTTAGTGCAATATCTCATCATCGGCGTGGGCGGCGCCTTGGGCAGCATGGCCCGCTTTGGCGTCGCCAGCCTCATTGATGCCATGGTGCGGAAAGGCGGCCCGCCTTATTTTTTGGGAACGATGCTGGTTAATATCACCGGCTGCTTTTTGATCGGTTTTATCTTCTCCATCTCGGCCACGGAAGGCCGGTATTACCTCAGCCCGCTCCAGCGCCAGTTTATCATGATCGGTATTCTCGGGGGCTACACCACGTTCTCCTCGTTCACTCTGCAATCGCTTCTTCTCGCGCAGGACGGCCAATGGTTTCAAGCTGCGGTCAACGTGCTGGGTTCGGTTGTGCTATGTTTAATTGGCGTATGGCTGGGGGCCATGCTCGCCGGGATGTTGAATCAAATGAGATAATCGTATGGAAATTCCACAAGACGCCATTTTACTCCGCATTTTCATCGGTGAAAGCGACCGCTGGGAAAGCGGGCCGCTTTATGAGGCAATTGTCATCAAAGCGCGCGGAAGCGGTCTCGGTGGCGCGACGGTTCTACGCGGGCCGATGGGCTTTGGCAAAACGAGCGTGCTCCACACCGCTAAGAGCTTGCAGCTCTCGATGGACCTTCCGCTGATTATCGAGATCGTCGATAGCGAAGAAAAAATAAACGCCTTTCTTCCTCTACTTGACGGCATGATCACCGGCGGCTTGGTCACGCTCGAAAAAGTAAAAGTGATCCACTATCGCGGGCAGGAAGATACAGCCTGAATCGGGCGACCCGGACAACTCGAGACTTTTACGAAAGCCCTTCTTCAAGCAATCCGTCATCAGTTCTGTACGTCGAAGAAAAGGCAGGCCGAACTGATCCTTCGACAAGCTCAGGATGACTAATGCTAAATGTGAGAGTTTCGCAGAGGTCTCAAGTAGCCCGGGCCACCAACTAAAAGGACTTACCGCGCCAGTTCGGCTTGGGTCAGCGCGCCGATGAACTCGTCCACGTTGGTCGCGGCGATGAGTTGTTCGCGAGTGGAAGCATCCTTGAGCAGGCGGGCGAGACCGCCCACCACGCTGAGATAATCGGTCACCATTCGCTTGGGCGTACCGATAACAAAAATCAATTTCACCGTCTGTCCGCAATTCTCAAACCAAACTCCCTGCGGACTACGTCCGACGGCGAGGACCATGCCCTTCAAAAAATCGGTGCGCGCGTGAGGGAAGGCGATTTCATTTCCCAAGCAGGTCGACTCGATCCGTTCGCGCGCGAGAAGCTCCTCGTAAAAACCGGCGAAGTTGGTGACGTTGGGATTCGTCTGCAAAAGCTGCGCCACCTCGTTAATGGCGTTACAGCGTTTCTGCTGCACCAGTTCGAGCTTGATCTGTTCCGGTTTTAACAAGCTGCTGATCTGCATAAAAAGGTCCTCGTGAGAGTTTGCCTCGCGACTCTAAAAAGCAAGCCCAAAGCTGCCTCTTGAAGTTGCGGGGACACCACACTACGCCATCTTTGGGGTTTTCGCCCAAGGAATTTTTCGTGGAGAGGCGAAGATTTTACACGTCCGTTGTGTCGCCTCGAAGGCTTACGGTTGCGATGGCGTCGATGACGACGGCTGCAGCAACTTTTCCAGGCGGTCATCCTTGGCGATGCCGAGTTCCTGCGCCTTTTTATATTCCCGGGCGGCCATCTCAATCAGCGGCGGCTTTTCGGTGGCGTAAACGAGAGCGAGATTAAAGTGGGCGTCGCCAAAACTCGGGTCGAGTTCGATCGCCTTGAGGAATTCTTTTTCCGCCGCTTCCTGCCAACCCTTTTGCGAGCAGGCGCAACCGAGATAATTGCGTACCTTCGCGTCGTTGGGGTCGAGCGCCTTCGCCGAGTTCAGGGCATCGATGGCATTCTCATACTGCTTCATCTCGTAATAAACGATGCCCAGGTTCGCGTAGGAAAAGCTGTCGGTGGGTGAAAGCTTGACGGCTTGTTGCAGGGCTTTCAACGCGTCGTCCAGATCTCCTTGTTGATAACGCACCACGCCGAGGTTGCTCCACGCGTAAAGCGATTCCGGATACTTGTCGATGATGGTCTGATATTTGGCCGCCGCCTCATCGTAACGCTTCATCTTGAAAAGGTCCGCTGCTTCCTGGGCGGTATCGCGCATCTCGTCGGGCAGGCGCGCCTTGGTGGAATACTGGGTCGGATCGGCTTGCGCCGGGGCGGTGCTACCCTGCGTGACTGTCGTCGTCGTGACGGTGGTTGTGGGCGGTGGGACTTCGGTGACCGTCGTCGTCGTGTTCATTGGCGGTACGGACGGCGTGGACGGAGGTGTCGAGGTATCAGTTGTCGTGGCGGGAGGAGTGGCAGCAGGTGCGCTAGGCGCAGGCGCGGTGGTATCCGGAGTCGCAGGCGTCGATGGTGTCACCGGCGCGGGGGCGACATTCGTATCCGGCGCCGGGGTAGTGGGAGGCGTGCTCGGTGTCGTGGAATTGTTGGGATCAACCGCAGGAGTACTTGGGGTTGAAGGATCGGCGGGAGTGGAGGGCGGAGTAGCCGGAGTATTGCTGACAACCGTCGTCGGGGCATTGGTGGTCGGCGCTGTGGCATCAGGCACCATCGGGGCGGCGGGCGTATTGGGTGCTGTTGGCGTACCCGCGACGGGCGTTGCCAGGACGTTGCCAGAATCAGGCGGCGGCGTGATTGTCGGCCCCGGCGCCTTCAGCCCAGCCAGTAGCGCGCGTTCCTCGTCGGTCGTGGCAGGCGTCATCGGCGAGGCCAGAATGTCCAGTTGCTCCTGCAAAACCTTCGACTTGATCTTGAGGTTATCGAATTCCTCCTGGTAAAGACGCTTCGCCATGTCGCGATGGGCCTGTTCCTGAATTTCACGCGTGAGGATGCCGCGCATCACTTCGTTTTCGCGCTTGATCGTCGCGTATTCCGGATTGCTCGGTCCCGCGTCAGCCAGTCGCTGGTTGGCATTCACCAGATCGGCTTGTGCCTGGTCCAGATGCTGCTGCAAGGTGGTGATCGTCGTTTGCAGCGCCTTGTTGGCCGCCTGGGATTCGTCAAATTGATCCTGAAGATTTTTCAGCTGAGTCTGCATCAGGCTGACCTTCGACTTCGGATTGACCGACTTGAGATCGTCGATCTGCTTTTCCGCCTGGGTCAACTTCTCGGTCAACGCTTTGTTTTCGGTCAGCAACCTGCCCACCTTGTCATCGACTGATTGTTTATTCTTGATCGCCTGCAATTGCGAGTTCACCGATTCAAGTTGACCCCGGTAGGTATCAACTTCGATCTGCGCATTTTTCCAACTTTCCTTCGTCACCTGCAGTTCCTGCTCCACATCCTGCAACCGTTTTTGCAGGCCGGCCACATCGGTGGGCATGGTCGATGTGTCGATTGCCGTCGGGGTCGGCACCACGGGCGGCGGCGTGGGAGTGATGGGACGAGGCGGCGGTGCCGGAGTGGACTGGACCTCATTTTCCAATCGCTGAATCGTGACCTGGCAGTCGGCCATGCGATGAAGGACCAGCGCCGATTCCCAAGTTGGGTCTTCTTTATTAATCTTCGACAACCGGGCGTAGCAATCCTTAAAGCCATCCAGTGCGCCGGCGAAATCCTGCTGCTTTTCGAGATTTTCCGCGTCATGCATCTTGACGTAGATCTGGAGATACTGATCTTGAAAAGGCGTTTCCGCGCGCGCGGAAGGAGCCTGGATTGCCAAAATCCAGACATAGAGACCAATCAAATAAACACGCCTACACATGCAGAAATTTAATTTATTTAGCGGTAATAAGTCAATGATCTCCTAGATTACAAGTAATCTATCTGGATTGAGCGCGATCAAAATCGGCGGCGTTTATTTCGTTAACGCTTTCACGGCGTCGGTGACGCGCCATGCCGTGGCTTCCAACGAGGCCTGTGCTTCTGCAGCGTTGTGCTTGGTCAGGGCTTGAACCAACCGGACGGCGCGCGCTCGGAGTTTGTCATTGGTCGCCTGAACATTGACCATGAGATTATCCTGCACGCGACCCAGTCGGACCATCGCGATGGTGCTGAGCATATTCAGGACGAGCTTCGTCGCCGTGCCTGCTTTCAGCCGGGTCGAGCCGGTCACGATTTCGGGGCCTGTCGGAAGATCGATCGCGACATCGACTGGCACGCGGATGGCGCGCTTCGGATTGCAGGAGAGCAGGATCGTCGCCGCGCCGAGCTCACGCGCATAATCCAGCGCCGCAAGCACGAACGGCGTTTGTCCGCTCGCCGCGATACCGCAGACCGCGTCGCGCTTCGTCAAGCCGCGCGCGCGCAACTCGGCGACACCGGTGTCCCGCGCATCCTCGGCCCCCTCCTGACTGCGAAAGACCGCTGCCGGGCCGCCCGCGATGATGGCCTGAATTTGTTCCGGCGAGGCGTTGAAGGTGGGCGGCATTTCGCTGGCATCGACCACAGCCAATCGTCCACTCGTGCCCGCACCGAGATAAAAAAGACGGCCACCGGTGCAGAGGCTTTTCGACACGAGGGTCGCCGCTTTTGAAATTTCGCGGCGTTGCGCAAAGAGGGCTTTTTCGACATGACGCTCCTCCTTGATGAAGAGATCGACCAGTTGCGGAATGGAACGCTGCTCCAATTTTCGCGAACGGGGATTGCGTTGCTCCGTCGAAGCCTGGGCAAACGCCGCGAGCCGAGCCGGATCGGCGATGGCTTTCCCGGCTTTCTCAGGTTGCTCTTCTTTGGGAATGCTTTTCAAGCCCGCCGCGATAGCTGCGCCCAGGGCGCCGTTAATTTTTACTTTCAATACGCTGGCGGAAGGAAGCGTCTTGGCGAGCAAGGCGTCATAAAAGAGAGCGGCGTAATCAGGCTGATTGTCAAAAAGACCTCCCACTAAAACCACTTCCGGCCTTTTCAAACGGAGTCGCCGGGCCACAAAAGCAACTTTCTGGGCCAGGACCAACGCGGCCTCCTTCAGAAGGAGGCGCGCATCACGATCCCCCTTTTGCGCGGCGGAAAAAACGCATTTCGCCCATTGTGCCACCGTGGTCTTGCTTGTGTCCCGCAGCAGAAAGGGGACGAGTTCTTCCATGGACGTTTTCCCTGCCGCGGTCAGATATTCGTGCGCGATCGGCGAAATTTTCTTGTTCGCATCGTAGTGCGCATAGGCCAACTCTAGGCCGCGCCGTGCCACATCATAAGCGCTGCCGCGATCGGCGAAGAGATGTCCCCAGCCGCCCGCTTTCTCGATGGGCGAGTCCGCCGATTTTTGTCCGGCAACATTCGAGCCGGTGCCCGCGATGACGACGATACCCGGACCGTTTCCAAACGCCCCGGTCAGCACGGAACGCGTGTCTTCCATCACTCGAATCGTTTTCGCGTGGGGCCAGACCTTGCGCAAAATCTTTTCCACCCGCGCCTGCTCCTCTGCGAGTTGGCATCCGGCAAATGCGCCGCCAATGGCCTGCACATTTTTTCCAGAGCCGTTGAGAATCGCCTTGAATAGCTTCTCCAGTGCCGCATCACTTAAAAGCAGTGTGTTGCCCGGCCCTGCCGCTCCTTGTCCCAGCGTTTTTCCCTCCGGCGTCACCACCGCCCACGTCGTCTTGGTTCCACCGCCCTCAATGCCGAGGATATTCTGCGTTTCTTGATGTCCAGCCATGGGATCACTATCGCCGTTACCTCGACGGAAATGCCATCGAAAAAGGTTTCACGGACCAACTCTTTCTTTGGACTGATCTTCTCTTCAAAGAAAAAGTCGTATGGATGCCCACCAGGCACACGCGAGACGTTTAGATTGAAATCTCCCACCCTCAAGGGTAATTTGCCTTTCTCCTCTGGACGAGTGGCTGAGTGGTTTAAGGCAACCGACTTGAAATCGGTCGAACTCTAAAAGGTTCCGTGGGTTCAAATCCTACCTCGTCCGCCAACCCTTGCATAAGTGGTTGGTATTGCGCTAAGTCTCTGGGAATCAATGCATCGGAATCCCTCTATGTCACACAAAATTGTCACACATAGCCAACCCGTTCCGATGCCCAAGCAATCGCACTTGCTCCTACGTAAAGGTCGCTTTTATCTCAACATGCGCGTACCGAAAGAACTTCGCCCCCTCTACGAAACAGAAAATCTCCGTAGATCACTGAAGACCTCTGAGCGGAGCGAAGCGATTAGCCGCCTGCGTTATGAATTATGCAAAGTGGAAGCTGAATTTGCGGAAAAGCGGAGACAACTGTTCGCGACACGCCGTTAGACGGCGTTTTGGCTTGCTCTCAAAAAGAGAAAGGGGTACGCAATGAGAGCAATGAAAGTAATCGTCTCCATGATCACGATTTTGTTAGGACAGGTGTAATAACGAGTGATGAACATTTACCTCTACCTCAACGATCAACAGACTGGTCCGTACACCGAAGAGCAATTACGGACGATGCTGGTATCAGGAACTATCAACACCGAACAGTTATCGTGGCATGAAGGCCTCGCCGAATGGCAACCACTCAAGACCATTCTATCTATTGCCCCAATTCCCTCGCCGCCGCAGCTCATTGCGCCAACAACAGTAACAACTCAACTGACCTCGAAATCAATCAAAGCCTGCCTTGCGCTTTTTGCTCTGTTGTTCGTTATATGCGGGGCAGAGGCCATGGTGCGTCTAGTTGCTCTTGAGGAAGTTAATATCTTCTGGCTAACGGGATGGGGTATCTCAGGTATCGCATTTGTCGCTACCAAAATTGTTAGGTGGTGGAGACACGGGTGAGTAGTTATTTGAAAATGTTGCAAAAACGAGCGTCGAGTTGACATAAAGGGGAGACGAGCAGACAATGCAAAGTTTCGACTCAAAAGGCTGTGATTTCCAATCGCTCCGTGTGAGCTCCCTAGCAACAAACATTTATGGCAATCGAAGAGCCCGAGGATGTTTGTGAATTTAGTTCGGTTGACGATGAATCGGCTTTTCGGTCAGTTATCTCGAACCAGTCATCAGGCATAGTGATGGTGCCTGAGATATCTGGCCATAAGAAGCAGCTCTCTTTGAAAGCAGATGCAGGCGATTTTGCGAAATGGATTCGAGTCAATCAACCCGAATGTAAGGTTGAGCTTCCAAAAGTCGAAAGTTTACTCGTCCTGCGCAACTCGGACTGCTGGTTGCCGCTAGTGTATCTGGCGACGGACGTTGCGTTGCCAGTTTATCTAAATATTGTTTCGACCTACATCTACGACAAAATGAAAGGCGCTCTCGTTGGTGAAACCGTTCGAATTCACCTTAGCGCAATGTACGAGGATAAAAAAGCGGGTATTGTGAAGAAATTCGTTTTTACTGGCGACCGTGAAGCGCTCGAAAGCGCAATAAGGAAATTTGACGTCAACGAATTCATGAACGATGGCAGGTCTTAACACAACGGATGCTAATTCCGTTCTTGAGCAGCTGAATGAGAGTCTTCGATCCGCCCTTGAGCTGATTGAGGCCCTTAAGTTTGGTGAGGCCCGCGAGTTGTTGGATTTTTCTCGTGCACAACTGAAGGCTGAGATAGGGGGCTACAGCTCTCCAGACGAGTTGTTTTTAAACGACTGCTATGTGTTAGACGCGTATGTGGATTTTTTCTTCTCTTACATCCTTCTCTGGGAACAAGTCGTTAATGGCAAATTCTCCAGTTCTTGGGATTCGTTGCAGAATTCCCTAGACTTGCTCCGCATCCTCAAAAAGTTTTCCCGCATCAATATCACCTTTTTTGAAAGGCAACTGATCGAGTTGGAAAAACTGTATCCTTACAGAATTTTTTTCAGCGTGGGAATGACGGTCGGCCACTTCGAATGCAGTATTTGTGGCGGTGATATTTACTCACCGGACTGTCCTCACACGCGAGGGATGTTGTACGGCGGAAAAATGGCCTGCGCAATAGCACGTGACATTATCGAAATGGATCACGTGTCTATGGTTGCGAACCCCGAGGACAAAAGGTGTGTGCCGCAGTACGCAGATAATTCAGGAGGCTTTAACATCCTTCGGTATTTGGCGCTCAGTATCTCTTCGAGCAAAGCTACCGTTCTCTCGTTTCACCATTCAGAGCGCTCGAAGAGAAAAATCCCGCGAAGCGAGTTTCCCTCCCTAGGCAGAAACCAACTCTGCTTCTGCGGCAGCAAAAGGAAGTTTAAAAAGTGCTGCCTTCCTTTGGAGGAAACAGAGGTGGACCATACTCAACTCGTTGCGCAAGAATCACGGGTAATGGACGCCATCCCGGGCGACGAATACCCCACGCTTTCAATTGAAAATTGATAATAAGAGTGGGACAGTAGGCATGGCTATTCCGCCCGTTGCCCACAACCATCACTATGTTCCGCAGTTTCTAATCCGAAATTTCACGGATCAGGACGGCAAGGTTTGGGTATACGACACCGTGACGAAGAGAATCACCTCGCGAAGTCCTAAAAGTGCAGCATCGAAGACTGACTTTTACGCTTGGACTAAGGGCGACGGCTCAACCGACTACGAAACAATTGAGAACTACTTCAGTCGGATAATCGAGAATGATGCCGCCGTTGCCATTCGGCGTTTGCTAAATCACGAGATACTAGAGCCGGAGGAGATCGTTTCTTTCTTTCGCTTCGTCGCCGCTCAGCTCTGCCGCACTCCGGCTTCGTTTGCACGCGTACACGACGCAATAGCGCCGATCATACAGGAAATGATTGACCGTATTGCCAAGTTTGACGCCGATTTTCGTGATCGCGTTTATGCCCGGCTCTTCAAAATTGGGATCAGCCCCGATGAAATCGAGAAGTTCCTCACGATGTTAGCAAGCGGCGGCGCTACGGCGAAGCCAGCCAGAGAATTTGTCATGCATCAGTCCCTCGCGCTAATCGAGGCGGTGACAGAGGATTTTTGCCATATGAGTTGGTGTTTTCACGATGTCCGTTCGGGCGATCCCGATTTAGTTATCGGGGATCATCCCGTCTCGCTGTTTGATGCTGATCCGGTCAGCAATGGACAGAAGCCCTTCGGTATACGTTCTCCGTTTGTGGAGATTACTTTGCCCCTTAGCTCTCGTATGCTCGCTTGCGCCCGATGGAACGGCCCTATCAGCTACGGTGAGCTTGAGCCGGGAGCCGGTGAGGTGGCCAATAACCGTACTCTGCGTTCCGCCCATCGTTACGTTATGGCTCCATTCCGCTCGAATGATCTAATGAACCGCGCTGCGGAGGCAAAGATTCATGCACCTAAGCAGCACGTCCATCGGATAAAGGTAGGCGAGAGGCTGACCATTGCAACGGCTTTCTATTGACGAACTAAAGGCGTCAGCCTGCCGAGGTAAATTTCGCTAAGGACACAAACGAAGCTCCCGGCGTGCCCTTGTGGAAATGGCCAACAATTGCGTCAGAATCCCTTATAGGCTCTTAGGAGGTGCGGGTGAGGGGATCGTAGGGTTTGGGGTGGTTACAGCTTTGAGAGAATCGAATTTGAGAATTTCCAAAGTAACATCTTTCTCAAGATAGACGCTTACTTTGCGGATTAAACACTTGGAGAAATCGATAAAACCAAGTTCGCGTAGATTTTTCCCAAGTTTCCCACATCCACGATTGTTCTACCAACATCAACACGGACACAGCATAGAAAACCGTTGAAATCTCGTAACCTTCGGGATCATCGTCGTCCTCATCCGAAAATTGACGCACCTGAAAAATATCGAAACGAAGCAGAAGCTTATAAGTGTTAATGGCGGACTCATAATTTTTTAAAATTTTAGGACTAAGGGATAAGGGATATTCTTCCAAATTGCTCTTTTGTATCGCTGCCTCCAAAGTGTCGATAGCCAGCTTGAGATCGGGCTCAATGTCATCAAAGGCTTTCCAGTAAGGTTTAAGAGCCCGTGTGGTATCACGGTAAAGCTGTGCCCGCGCAGCCGTAGGTACCATTTCTACTACCTCTTTAATCTCCATCGTTTCAGGCTCATCCATCTCAATCTCCCAGAGAGATATTGGAAAATTACGATCACGGTAATTTGGATTTCGCATTACTTGATCTGCAAAATCGTCTGTGCGTAAGTGACAAAATCGGCCCGCCACGTGACGTAAGCAACCTTCCGAACGACACGGAAATCTATCCAAAAGGTGCAATAAGTCGGGGTAGATGTCAGAGGCGCATTCCCGCAACGCACGAAACTTTGATGCAAGAGATTGCCTCGTACCCGTTAAAAGATCGACGTACTTTTGATGATTTGAAGCAAGGCCGGTCTTTCGCGATTCTCGGACCGAGTCGCGGGTATACTGGGCGGTCCAAAGAGATACAAGCAACGCCAGCGCTGAGAAAACCAAGCTGGCCTTACTGATGTTATCGGCATTCCAGAACTCCATGAGTAAGGCTATCCCTTTGAAACCAGCTTAACAATCACGGAGGTTATCGCCTTTGGGCATCCGCTTCGGTATAAGTGGCTTCATGCCGCCTATTCATCATCAGGACGTAAGGCGTATCTCTCAACTGAAGAGACTAAAGCTGGCGTGCCAATCCATGTTCCTCGTCAAACGAGCCTGCGAGGCGGCTTTAAAGCGTACCGATTTGTCCGAAGACGAAGTGTGCGTTACCGGAGCGGGTATAGCAGCCCTCTACGCCAGCCCCTTTACCGAGGGGACGGGTCTCGGAAAGTTAGAGGATAAATTTTCCTCATTTGCCGACGATCAAATGCGGGAAACGCATGATGGACTAATTGCTTACCGAAACGCTTTTGTAGCCCATCGAGACCTATCGAACACCGATATTTATGTGAACAGCGAGACCGGCGAAAAGCTGCCATTCTACTCGACGCTCGTTACGATAACAAAAGAAGGTGTTGTCTACACACACGCGCATTTTATGACGTTCTCCCTCGCTCAATTCGAGCGAGTACAAGTTCTTGCGGCATTTCAACTTGAACGTCTGGAAAAGAAGTCCGATAAACTTTTTGAGCAGGTACGAAAGCGAAGCCGGACTACAAGCCCCGGAACATATGTGCTCGGGCACGACTATCCTTAAATAGCTGATCCGACCCGCTGGGTGCGGAAGGGTGAGTTTTGCGAAGACCCGCCAATCAGGCTAAAATGTCGCACAGCGCGCCTCTTACCATGTCGGGTATCGCGAGGAGTGGTATCGTCGGCTAAAGACTCTCCTTTTCTCGGGACGACTTTACCTGTGACGTGCTTTTCAGCCGGGATGGATTCAGGCTCCGGCCTCGTGTTTTTACGGAGAGCACCCGTAATCTTCCTGACAATGAGAAGGTGCCCAGTGTGTCGGCGGGGGAACATCTCCCTTACTTCACAGACATTCCCTTCGTGGTTGAATTGATCGAATATCAGAAGCTTGCCAAGATGCGTTCTACCTACGTTGGTAAGGCGTCCGGGACGGAATGGAAGGAAGTCAGGCTACTCAAGAATGGTGGCCTGCCAAGGCGCATTGAGGAGAAGATGGCGGCGGCGGGTTTCACATGGCAACCATCCGGCGTCGTGAAGACGGCTAACGGCGGAGTGGTACGTGTACGGGCGCGGAAGATGATGCTGACGGAGGATGGCCAGCCGGAGGATGTCATGCTCCACTTCGACCTTGGGGAAGGGGAACAACTGGTAAAACGTCGCGACGGCAAAGTAATGTACGGAAGACCGACGCCCCCTACTGGATTCTGGCAATACTTGCTTAACGGAAGTGACACCATTCACCCATCCTTCCTTCTGCATAACACGGTTACTGGCCGCAGCAGTTCTCGTTGAGAGCCAAAAATCCAAAGAATCAAGTAATCTTTGAAATCGGCTAGGCATGCACGTTCGCTATTGAGGTGATAAAAGAGTGCCGCAATCAATATTAGAATGAGTCAAAACTTGATTGAATTTTGTGGTGTCGGTAAATCAAATATATAAATATATATTTGATTTTTGTAATATAGCATAGCTACTCTTTACTATATGTCCGTTTGTAAGAAGCATTTATCCGATTCACATTTACGAGAAGAAATAGTGACCCTCTATCGAGAGTCATTGCTAACTATGGAGCAAGTTGCTGCGAGATTTCGCATAACCCATCATACGGTCTGTGCGATTCTCAAACAGGAACTGAGCCCCAATGAGCTTAAAAGGCTGAAGGCGGTCAAATATTCTGAATCAAAGACAGGCGATAAAAATCCTCAACACTGCAAGCGTCCGCCTAACTTTAAAGGTCAGTGTCACGACGGGCATGGTTATTTAACAGAGATTTTTCACGGGAAACGGTATTTTGTTCATCAGATTGTTTTTGCGGATGTGTTGGGAATTTCCGTGGAGAATTTCCCGGAGTCGGTAGTCGTGCACCATATCGACGGCGACAAAACTAATAATCATCTTGATAATTTAGCCCTAACGACGAATCGTGGCCACATTGCCATCCATCAGCGGTACATCAAGAGTGAAATTGATTATAAAATGAGAAAAATGACGATGGCGGAAGCGATCAAATATTTAACGTCTAAGCTAAACTGACGGAAGTGACATACCAGCTTGGGTTTTTCTTTAGTCTAACTTTTAGGGGCTATAATTCCTCCCCCAGTGGACTTAAGATTTCGATAGCTTTGAATCAAGGTAGCGGAGAGCTGATCATTTTCCTGCCACCTTTCCTCCTTAGTCACCGTAAAAAGTAGAATTGATCTCAAACAAAAATAGGAGGAATCTTGGCGAATGCCCGACAGCCCAGCAAAGTATCTGCTTCGCGAAGACCCAGATCGCCGATTCCAAAATCTTTTCCTCATTGGCCCCTATAACTACGGAGCCGATCAGTTGTATGTGAATGGCTATACCTTCACCGGCAAACCTCCTGACTACCTATCATCTTCGGTATCCGCTTTGTACGACATGATAGCGGCTGCCGCTTCCGTCTTGGGCCTAAAAGAGCCGACGATATATTTTGTCTCACATCAAAGGTTTCCTAGACGAGTGGCTGCTTTCATCGGCGAATCCAGCTCAAATCCAATGATCGTGTTGTTTCCCAACAGGCTCATCAAGGAACCTTTTCCAGATACGGAGCACCCGATTTCTTTTCTACTCAAGATATTGGTACATGAGCTAATGCACGCTCACGTAGAACTTATTTTGGGAGATGGCTTCGATTTTGATGAGCAATTAATATTGCAGTGGGAGGACAAGTTTGGAAAAGCCCAAGGTCAGGAAAAAGGCAAGGTATTGCATGACTTTGTTGCGGAGGTAGCGAAACACGGTTAAGGCTCTCATGGAAAACGTATCCTTCACCACATTGGCTAATCAGGCCAAGCGTAACAGATTAGGAACCGTGACTATGAAACTTCTTCCGCTTCTCGCAGTTGGAATTCTGTTGCCAGTCTACGGCTCAGTACCGCTTAAAAAGACAAGCGGAACATCGTCGCAAGCGAATCCCTCGCAGCCCTCTACTAACGCAGCTCCGATCAGCGTCATCGTAAATCCCTTTCCAATTACTATCGCAAATCCAGCGACAAATCTCACCGCGACAGTTATACCTCCATCTAAAAACCAACCAATTTACGTCCATCTTGACTACAAACCTGATAGTCCTTCCCCTTGGATTTTGGCTTTGTTACCAGCCTTAATCGCGTTAACTGCTGGCATTTTAGCTGCCATTATCTCGTCAACTATTCTAAATCGCAGCCAAGAATGGGATTTTAGAAGAAAGAAATTGGAAGAGCTATTTGTCTGTCATACGAAAGTCGCAAAGCAAATTGCCCGAAAAATCCAATATATTTTGGATGCTTTGAGAGACCCTAACGAGCACGGAAAAACCGCCATCGCTGAACTGGAAAAAATGATGAATGTTGATTTTGGCTCCGATGCCGAAATGGAAATGCTCACCAACATTTACCATCCTAACCTTGCTGAGGAATCCGAGAAAATTGTGGAGCTACACAATGCCAGCACGGATACCATATCTCTTGCACTAAAGGCATACGTGGAGGGAAAAGATACTGACGAATTATGTGAAAAACTGCGTCAAGACATCGAAAAAGTGGAAGCGTTAGAAAAAGCATTTAACGAACAACTCTTTTTAGAATCAAAAAGATTAAACTCCATTGCTGCTTGGAAAATCTGGCAGCCGTTTACACGTTCTTAAAATGACCCTCGAAATTGAATTTGAAACTGTTTCAAAAGATATTTTTATTCCTCTTGGCGAAAAATCGGTTCGACAGTCGGTCTGAATCCTGTCACACATTTAAGTACACAACTCACACATCGCGGGATTTGCGATGCTTGATTTTCAGGGACTTACGAAGAACGGGATGTAATCCTACCTCGTCCGCCAACCCTTGCGTAAGGGTTGGAATTACGGTAAGTCTCTGAAAATCAAAGTATCGAGATTTCGCCCCGCTGACTTATTCGTTGAATCGCCTAAAATCCGGAATTCGGGACGATGATGGGAAAAACATTGGCGGTGGCGCCGGGGGCCGTCCGGTTATAGATATTGACCTGCACCAATTGAGCGTCCGCCGCTGCATTGGGCGCGTTGGGGTTCGTTGTCAAAACGGTTGTGCCCGACATAGTCACATTGCCCACCGTATACGTGACCTTGTAAATCTGCTCCGGATCGTTGTTCGTGGTTGGAAGACCCTGATTATCGAAATAAGCCGTAACGCTGCTCCAGTTCGCAAGATTCGTAAACGGTGTCAACTCCAGTTGGTTGCGAGAGTACTGTACAATTTGCGCCTGCGTCATCGCATCGGCCGCCAGGTGCGACGTCTTGAGTCCCATCGGCAACAACGCGACCATCCCCAGCAGTGCAAAGCTCATGACTCCCATTGCCAACACCACTTCAACCAAGCTGAAGGCCCGATTTTCATCGGCGCGGTGTTGGAGAGAGGAAGCTGGATAATTCATTGAAAAGAGGGAAGTTGGTCGGAGTCGGGTTCTACCATCGGAAAGCTCAATCAAAACAGGTCGATGTGATTAAGTTTGGAGATGATCTCTTCTCTTAAAATAGGCATTACCACTATCTCCACAATAGACATTTCCACGATATATTTGCACTATAATCGGATAATATAAGGATAAACGGTTAACCTAAATCACCGTTGGCGCTCTCAATTGAAAGGGAGTTAAATCACCGTCACGTCGCCTTCCCGCCTGAGGTCCCAACAGACAAACCCTTACAAAAGTCCTTATGTTCAATTCCTACCGCATGACCCTGGCCTTCGCCCTGATTTTGCCTGCGTCCAACCTCTTTGCCGCAGATGCCGGCAAACCAACCAGCGATCCCGCCAGCTACGGAGAGCCTGCAACCCAATATCAGGCGGGGCCCGGTCCCATTCCACAAACCATCACTTCACCGCTGGGCAAGCCTATGACCCTCAAATGGAATGATGAGTTTGACGCGGTCAAGGACACGGATGGACAGCCCTACATCGATCGCTCCAAATGGCAGACCACTTTCTGGCAGGGAAGCAGCCAGCGCACGCTCATCGGCAACGGCGAGACCGAGTACTACATGGACAAGGACTACGGCGGCAAAGGCAACATCCCCGTCGATCAACGCCCCAATCCATTTTCCTTCGAGACCCCGGGCATCCTCACCATCACCGCGTCAAAGACCCCACAAAATCTTTGGGCCAATTATTGGATGGGTGAGGGACGCTGCATCACTTCGGGCCTGCTGATTTCCGACCGCCGTTTCACTATGAAGTACGGCTATGTCGAAGGCCGTTTCAAGCTGCCGATGGAACGCGGTTCCTGGCCGGGCTTCTGGTTGCTCGCCGATGATATTCCTGTGAGCGATCAAAAGGAGGGAGATCCCAAAACGACAGGAACAGGCGCCTGGTACTCTAAAGATGACATCAAAGCCCGCCCATGGCCGCCCGAGATCGACATTTTGGAATCACTCGGTATCTGGAAGTCTAAATTCGACACTGGCTACATCGCCCCCAAGACCGAAAAAATAAAAGTCAGCGATTGGATGCACGATTACGGAGCCAATCTCGGTGACGATTTCCACACTTGGGGAATGGAGTGGGATGAAAATAATATCGTGTGGACCTTCGATGGAAAAATCATTGCTCACGGCAAGATCACCCCGTCGTTCCAGCGCCCGTTTTATCTCCTGATCAATCTGGCCGTGGGCGGCAATTGGTATTCGCAGGAGATGAAAGCAAAGGGCACGCCCTATACTTACTGGCAGGTCGATTGGGACACCATGCCCTGGAAGATGCAATGCGATTACGTCCGTGTTTATCAAGCCGCCGCCGGAACTCCGCCCTCAGTTCCCTTCACGGATGACGGCACCGCAGGAGCCGGTCATCACAACCAAAACGGCACCGCTCCCCAATAATGGCTAGAGGCGACCCAGGGCTTTCACATTCTCATTAGTCATCCTGAGCTTGTAGAAGGGTCAGTTCGGCCTGCCTTTTTTTCCCTCGTTCCCAAACTCCATTTCGCGCCAATTAAATCTGCACAAGTAGTGCCCCCTACTTCACCAATTTCGCCACGCCCCACTTGCTCCTGTCCCCCGAGTTGCGCGAAATCCCATTCCACATCAACTGCCGCGCCCGGCCATGACCTGTGTCGTCATCGATGCCGATATCGAAAAGAAATTCCCTGCCTTCCTCCGGCTTCATATGAAGAACGCTCCACGGAATCGCGGCCTCAACGGCATAACCGTCACCTGTAACATTCTTCACCACTTCCATATTAATTTTGTCCGTGGTTGGCGAGCCTCCGATATAATATTGGACGCTCCCTGTCTCCTTTGAGCAACTCAACAAAATCTGTCGGTCCGTGAAGGCCAGTTCGCCACCTTCATCGATATTGTCCGGACCAATGAAAAGCTCGAGCGCGTCACCCGCCCAAATCTTGTCGCCGGTATTCGGATTGATCATCGGTGTGGAATCCGCCACCTGCGCAAATAGGTAGAGATTCTCGGTGTCCCAGCAGAGTTTGAAATCCGCCTCAAGCGTTCCCGCATCGGGACCGAGAACCAGATTGCCCGCGGAAACATGTTCGCCCGGCCGTCCCGGCCAATCGGACGCCTGTCCATCAATCTTCATTCCCGGAAGCGCCATCGGCGCATCGACTTCCTTGCGCCCGCCGCCCGGCCCGATGTTGAACTTCGGATCGTCATAATGGAAAGGCGGACGCGTTCCCAGAAGAACCGAATAAATGTCATAGTTGGTTTTCATCATCTCAACCAACGCATTCTTATACGGGCGATCGACGCCATTAATTACTCCGACATTTCCCGACTCTCCATTATACCCCTCGAAAAAGCGGCCCGTCACCGGTTCATCCAGATAGGAAAACCACTCGGAACCGACCACATAACCGAGCGTAGCAACCGTCTCGATATAGTTGCGATAAGCCATGCCCCGCTCCGTCTGCGACTTCACGCTCTTCGCCGCGCCGCTGGTGGCGGAATCGGAAGCCGAACCATAATGCCATTCGCTCATGAGAAGCGGCTTGCCGCCGGTCAGGTCATGAATCTTTTGTAGAAAATCCTTCTCGATACCATACGTGTAATAATTGACGCTGATTACGTCCATATACTTGCCTGCATTTTTCAACAGGATCTTGCTATTGGCCGTACCCGGTTGCCAGCGGCTCCCGATCAGAAGATGATTCGGGTCATGTTTGTGGAAAACCTGGGCAACCATCCCATAAAAAGTATCGGTGAAGAGATCCTGGAAATCCTTCATGTCGTCCGAGGCCGCTTGCGTCGTGATCGCCAACGGCGTGTCGTTCAACTCATCGAAAGTCTGCGCCGGCACCTTCGGCTGCCACGCATCGTTGAGCTTGGCGATGTCCTTGTATTTTTCCTGCAGCATCTGCACGAGACGTTTTTTCGCGCCCACTTTGCTGCCCTTGAGCGACGGGACCAAATGCGGCAAATCTTCAAAGTGCTCCTCATTTCCGAGATAAAAACCGATGATCAGTGGATCGGCCACGTGCGGATCGAGACCCTTGGTCATCGCGTCATCCATCTTTTTTTCCGCATCATCCGTGAAAGGATCGTGGACCTTGCACTCGCTTGAAACCACGGGCAACCCGATGGGCACGAATGTTGTGTAGGGAAGATTCATCGAAGCCATCACTTTGCTCTCGCCGCCAAAAGCTCCCTCCGCATTGAAACCCCACTTACGCGCGCGCATCGCGGCAATTCCCGATTGTTCCTCATCGTCGAACGGCTTGCCGTATTTGCGAATCATGTTCGCCCGGAAAAACGAAAAGATCGGCTTATACCCGCCTTGAAACGACGACTTATATTGTGCCTTTTCTTCCGGGGTCGAAGGCAGCCACTCAAACGCGTCCCGCCGTCCGCCTGTCAGTGTGTAATCGCCCAACGGAGCGATCGGGCAAAGACCCAGTTCAAAGAAAAGATTTCCTGCGGGATCAACCAGGACAAAGCGCTGTGCCTTCTCTGCCATCTCTCGGGTCATCTTCTCAGCATCATCTGCGGGAAGGGTCGAGATTTTCTCGACGTGAAAAAAGCCGGTCTTTTTTAGATTATATTTCGCGCCGCTATCGGGAAGTCCGCCATAGATATCGGTGGCAGGCGGAGTCAGTGAATCATAATAAGTCTTGTCCGCCGCAATATCGGCCTTGAGTTCATTTTCAGTCGCAATCTTCCCGGGATAATCCTTGCCCAGAGGTTGCCCAAACTGATCGACCAACTTTTTCACCACCGGCTTGGGCGGCGGCGGAATCGAGGGAGTCGGAGCCGGTATGGCCGCGAGGACTTTCGGATCCATATCGCCCACTGTAACGGAGAAAAAAGTCTGCCCGTTGTACGTCGCAAAAAGGTAGAGATACTGCTCCTCAAATTTGGAGCCGCCAAACTGCCGGTCATCCTGCAGCTTGTTCCAGCCCGAGGGCATTTTAATTCCAAAGCCGCCGCCGCCCGGTGATTGCAATCGGAACATTCCGTAATCGCCTTTGTCGACCACCTCATCCTTTCCCTTCTGCGCGGGAAAACTTTTCATCTCGTTCGTGCCGAGCCCATACTTCCCTCCGTTCGCATAATCGATCGGGATATCCATGTTCATCCCGAACCCCCGTACATCGACAGTCGGCGCGGTGTACTCATATGTGATCGTCCTGCCGTCCGATTCCATATTCACGGTGAGCTGCATGTCGTTGGAGAATTTATCAACGAAACTCTTTCCGTCCTTCGCCACGGTGATCGTACCCGTCATTGTCCCGCCCGAATTTTTGACCAGCGAAGGCGTCGGCAATGTAAATTGCTCGGATCCCGTATTAATAACGACGCCTGTCTCCGTAAGGCTCAATTGTGGGGCAACCGGAGCAGGGACCGCCGTATCGCCACGAAGGGCGAATCCGCCAATTCCAAGCGCACAAAATCCCCCAAGGACAAATCGAATCAATGATTTCATAAAACAGACGGACCAATCAGAAAGGAAATAAATCAACCTAACTCTAGAAAATCCCCCACATCTGACAATGGCTCGATCCCCGATTCTTTTGCACTATTCACGGATGATATGAGCCGCCTTCGGGGGAGGTCTTTTCAGGTGGCCCGGACAACTGGTTGTCCGGGTTCGCGAAGCGAACAGGAGGTCGTCGGGGATTTCCTATCTTCTCATCTCCTCGTTCCCAAACTCCATTTCGCGCCATTCACTTCTTTCCTCCTACCCAACCCTCGCAATCAAAACCACTCCCGCCGCTTTCATCTCCACCGTCAAAAGCCGTGTCTTCCGATTATAGTTAAAAGGCACAGCCCCACCCCGCTCGTCGGTCGCGCTTGCCGCCTGCTTGCACCAAAACAAATACCGTCCGCTCTCTCGCATCGCGATTCGGCAATCACCGTCAGCCAAAATCGAAACCGCAGCAAGTGACGTCACTCCCGTGTACCGGTCAAGCCGTCCCAGCGGCGCGATCCAACTTCCCAGCACCGGCGAAATCGTAACGATCTCAAATCCCATCCGCGGCAAAATCACAGGGGCCTGTTCGCTCAAATCCATTTCTTCGACGTGCCCGCTGGAATAACTCCGCGCGATAAAATGGCTCCCGCTTAACCCCGGAATATCCGCTGGCGAATACGAACCCCGCAGCGGCTTCCTCACTTCACTGCAATGGAAAAATCCAATCAAGCCCATCGTTCCGCTGCGATTATGGATCTTCAGCAAAATCGGCTCCGTCCGGCAATTGACGAAAATCGATTCCGTAGCAGGCAACGCAGGGCGATCGCAGCGCCAGACGCGCCCGTCATTTGAAGCTAGTCGGCGTAGGATGCGGAAGTTTTGCTTGCCCGGTTTGTCGCAAACATAAATGGGCCCGCCCGAAAGGGCCCGCGCCGCAGCATGAAATTCCGCCCAGCGATTGTGACTTTGGAACATGTCCCAGTCAGGCAACGCAAAAGTGCTGGTCCAAAGATTATTCAGCGCGTTGGTGTGGACGTGAATTTGCTGCGCCGATGAATTCCTCCGCGGAAAAAAATCGTCCGAGTTGCGCCAGACCAACGTCTGTTCCAGTTGATACGCCACATCCAGTCCGTTGCTCATGCAGTGGATCATGCCGCCGTCGAAATGCCGCATCGCCGAGGACTGCAACGCCCGCTGGTAAGAGCGCATCGCCGAAACCCGCCCGAAATATGGCCGCGTAAATTCCGCCAGCGCGGACTGTCCGTCCACCTTGACCATGTCGACTCCGCCTGCCTTCAGCGTATCATGAAATTCCGTAAAAAACCGCGCCGCCTGTTCCGGATTTACCAGGTAAAGCCGATCCTGTTTGTCGCCCTCCCATGGTCGGATCAACCCTGCGCTCTTGAGCACATCATACTTAGTTCCCAGCGGACTTTGCGGGTCCACGCCGCCCCAGTATCCGTTCAACGCGTGCCAGATTCCGAAAATTTTGACGCCGAATTCTCCTTTCGACTGCCGCACCAGCGCGGCCAGTCCGCCAGGAAACTTTTTCTCATTCATCGAGAAGCCGCAAAGAAGGTCGCCTTTGTTGTCCAGCCAGCCGTCATCAAGAATCACGAATCCCGGCTGGATTCTTCCCTCGCGAAAAGAACGCAACGCGGAAAGAAATTTTCGTTCATCGACCTTGGAATAAAATGCGTCCCACGAGCACCAGCCCAGATAATCGACAAACGCGGGCACTTTCTTTTCCACGCGTAGTCGAAACGATTTGGTGTGCGCCGCAACCGCCTGTAAGGATTCCTCCACCAGCGCATGAATGTCCCGCCCCGTTGCAGCGTAGGCAATCACCGGATCGGATTCCGGCTGGCTTTTACGGCCGGTGGTCGCCATCACGCGAAGTCCATTTTTTTCGCCCTGCAACGTGACGACATAATCCCCGCAAAGAAGGGGAAGCAAAATGCCGAAATCCCCGCCGGTCTGCTCCCAAATCAGAAACTGGGTCTGGGCAGGAACATCTTTCCAGTCCGTTCCCTGCCTCACTTGATTCCAGTAAGGGCTCTGGTAAGTCCCAATCGCCGTCCAGCGCCTGACGTTCTCCGGTCGTAACAGGCCAAGTTTTTCCACCGGCTTTTGCAGCGACCGGTTCGAATAAATAAAACCGCTCGAGCCCGACCAGCGACACGACGAATCAAGGTTCAACCAGTTTCGCTGCGGCGAATGTCCATTCAAGTGGATCGCCCGCTGAAAGACTCGCTCAGGCTTGGATAAAGTAAGTGGCATAAACGTTGAGGGCTTCGGTTCATCTTTTGCCCTCCACCACGACTCGCACACGGTGCGGATTTCGGGTGGTCAGCCTGTCCCTCATCCTCCGATATCGCCGCCTGCGCGGCAATGGACTAAACCTTGGATTCTTTTACACTTATTTACTCTACGATCTCTTTCCGTTCTGCAATCCGGAGAGTTCAATTCCCCCGCCCCGCCCCTATTTCGGACTCTTGCTCAACTCCTCCAATTGCGCCGCGCGATATTGCGTTGGAGTCTGTCCCGTCTTGAATTTGAACTGCCGCGAAAAGAAATAGACGTCCCGGTAACCGGCCGCCTCGGCGATCTGCCCGATGGAAAGATCCGATCGCCGCAACAACTGCCGTGCCTTGTCGATGCGCGCCTGGACGATCACCGCCTCTACCGTTTGCCCCGTCACTTTCTTGAACAGCGAACTGAAATGCGCCGGGCTGTAGCTTGCCTTTTTCGCCAGCTCCTTGACGCTCAAGGGGGCCTCCACTGACTCATAAATATGTCGCACCGTTTGCTGAATCAATTCCGTGTGATGCCGCGCCACGGGATTCGTCGGAGCCTTGTCTTCATAGCGAAATTTGGTCACCAGATCGAGCAGCAACCCGGAGAGCAGCAGGCCCGCTGTCGACTTGAGGTCCGGCGGGGCATCGTGCTGACGCATGATTTCCACGACGCGCCGAGTCACCGTATCGACGTAATTCAAATCGCCAACATTATAGAATTCCGGAAAATCATGCGCGCGATTGAGCGTCTGGTTCTGAAAACTAAAATGAATAAACGTCAGGCCGATACGATCATTCTCGTCCTGCGATGCATCATAGATCCGGCCCGGACGCATCCACACACAAAAGCCTGGGCGTAATTCATATTCCTGGTCCTGCGTCCGCATTTGGCCGTGCCCGGCCCAGACCAGCCACAACTCCTGGTCGGTGAGATTCGCCGAATCGCTACGCGAGCGATGCCAGCCCTGAAAGCAGCGAAACCGTTCGCAATTACTCGTCGGCGTTACTAATTCAACAGAAGACATGGAGCGTGACGCCTGACTTGTGGTTAGGCGTTCCACCAATTGAACTCAAAGAACTCCTCGCCCGATTTCCAGCGGGTCGGGCAGGAGTTTTCAATCCAGTCGATCGGTTGCACCAGCGGTTGCGGCCGGGACGCCCGGTCATACGCCCGGCTCAACGCCGTCTTCTGTTTTTCCTTCACATAATTGGACTGCGTCGAAACGAACATGCTCGTCCCGCTCGCCGCCAGCAACTCCATCCATTGGTCGTTCAACCGCCAGGGAATCTGACTGGTCAGACCCACGCAATCCGCATCGGTCGCAAAAAGGTGACCGTGCTGCATCCCGCGAAAGGCGAGCGAATTGATGCCCATCTTGCGCGTCCTCAACCATTCGTGGCCGCTCGTATTGTCGCCGATCCTCTGAATGTGAACATGTCCTGCGCAAAGATGCCCCACAGTGTTGCAGCCCATCAGCAACGTCTCGCCCGCGCTTTGCCGGATGGCACTGTAAATCGACATCAGGATTTCCGCATTAGTCCGCGATTGATCGGAAAATTGCCAGCCATCGCCCGTGATTCGACTGCCCATGATTTCACCCCAGTAGCCCAGCGTGTCATGCGTTGTGTCGTCGTATTTGATCAATTCGTAACCCCAGTCGACCATCCGGGCGACATCCTGCTTGATCCGCTCAAGCACTTCCGGAATCGTCGGGTCCATGATGCTTTTTCCCTGCCCGACGAGAGATTGACGGCCCGCCAGTATCCACGACTTCGGCACATCCTGATTGGCCAGCAGTGGTCGATACCAGATGCCGGGACGCGCGCCTATTTTCTTGATCTGCCCGGCGAGACCCGCCATGTCCGGGAACCGTTCATTCCCGCTGCGCCATGGGGAGGCGGCAAGACTGGACGCATTTTCCCAACCGTCGTCTATCATTGAAAAGGGGCGGTTCGCACTATTGCCTGCGAGGTCGGCGAGCAGCTTGGTGTCCTGTAAAATCCGTTCCCGCGATCGATGGTCGTAGGAGGGATCGTAATAACAATTGTTTGCGCCGTAGACCGGCTGCTTCGGCAGCAACGGTTGATCGCAGAGCATCGCGGTAAAATGCGTGGCCGCTTCGTAAGTCGTCTCGTTTTCCTGCGAAAGCCGCTCCACTACCGTGGCCATCTCGATCTTCCGCGATCCCAGCCTCACCCCGACTCCGCCTGAGCGCACATCCATCCAGAGCGTGATGCCGTGTGGATCGACATTCCACCAGCAAAAGGCCTGGGCGCCGGTCTTCACCCCGCAGCCAAAAATCTCAGCTCCATCAAAGACAAAGAAATACCACGGCATCGGCTTGTCCGGCGTCATGCCCGTCCAGGACAGGTCTCCATAACCGCGCTCCCAATGATCGCCCAAATACTTCATCCGCTCGGGAACACGCTGCTGCCAGCGAAGCTCGACATAGCGCACCGCCGATTTGGGGCTGCTCAGTTCAACATGCAGGCCATCGTCCTTCAGACGCGTCGCCACTCCGATGTCTTCATGTTGCCAGACACTCTTGCTGTTACGCGCTCGAATCGTATGCCGCGCCAATTCTGTGTGCACCCGCACATTGGACGGCTGCCGAAAAACGGTCAGTGGAATCACAATTACCTCTAACATGCCTCGTTAAGCCAATTTTTACAACTCATAACACCTCTTGAAGGGCATCGCTTTCCTGCCATGGCGTCCACTGTATCCGACCTATCCGACCTATCCGCCCCATTAGACCGATGCCCCTCACAGGCCAGCCACCCTACGGCTGAAACGTCCGAACCCGTCCGTCCGTCGAATCCACATTAATCGTGATATAATTCTTGATCGCTGCATTACTCGCCGACGCATACTTCTTTTCAAAGAGCGTGATATACCACGACGCCGGTGGCCATCCCGAGGGCGATCCGCTCGTCGGTATGATGTAGTCGATGCTGCCGCCCGGCTTGAACCGCAAAACCTTGTACGTGTAATTCAACCCCACCGTCCCGGGAATCGATTGCGCCCCCGTCACGGCATTCGGCGTCGTCATGGGATTCACCGTCGTATTGCTCTCCCCAAAAGGGTACGAAAGCGCGGTGGAGGATGTCCCGGTCGCGAAGCTGATCATAATGCTGGGCGGAAGATAACTGATCCGGTCCATCTGCGTAAAATTGGTTCCGTCCGTGCTGCCAAAAGTCTGGAGCGACTGGTACTGCGATGTGCCCGTCATCAAGTCCGTATAGTAATAAAATCGAACTTCCACCGTTTCACTATACGTCAACGCCGTCTGTCGCGCCGTCGTGATTTCGCTCGTGATCAATTGCCCCGCCGTCGACAGTCCGAGCGCGGAACTCACGCTGCGGAAAGTCGAGACCGACGCCGCCGTCAGGATCGCGAGAATCGCCATGACCACCAGCAACTCCACCAGCGTGAAGCCAGCGGCCTTGCTCTTTCCAGGACTGCGAGATGTGAATCGGTTAATCACGGTGCAAATTGTTTCGTGCTCACCACCCGGAATTTATAGTACCTGTCGAGCGCGGTGCCGGGGCCCGTGCTGCTGATCGCTGCAGCCCCGGTGGCGAAATCCGGAATGGTTGAATCGTTCGGATCGACATAACGCTCGATCGTGCTCGATCCGCGATATTGGCCGGTCACAACGTCCTTGGTCTCATCCCACGTGTTGTCCGCCTCTCCCACCACCGTCTTCAGCGTCTCCACGCAATAATGCACCGTGAACGTATTCGATTTCGTCGTCAGCCGGGGATAGATATTCGCGTAAGGACGTTCCAGGTTATTGTCTCCCGTCAGAAGGTGCGCTTGCCAAAAAGCCGTGATGTTCACGTTTTGGGAATCATAGCTCGGCCCGCTGCTCGAATTCGAATCGTATAAGGGATAGAGATACAGATCGCAGATTTGCGTGGCGGAACGGAAAATGTCCTTCGTCCCGGTCGTTGTTCCATTAAACCAATCCTCAAAGCCCAATAGGGTTTGATCCACATTGATCGGGACATGATAATTATTGGTGGTGTCGTTGTTTGCGATTCCGCTGCCGGAATTAATGCCCTTGTAAACATTGGATGCGCTGTTGGGAATAACCGTCATGCGCTCGGCTTTAAGCACGGCACGCACACCGGTGCTCCGTTGGATATAGGTGAACGGAACGATCTGATAATTCATATTCACCCGACCTGCGGTCGAAAGCGGTTCCGAAATCGGATATGGTTCCACCACCGGCATGTTGAACAGATCCATGAACAGGTGATCCGGAGGCCCTTTCCCCGTGATTGCGCTATACGGTGGTCCAATGCCCGTTGAACTGGTGGAATCAC
>Ga0206872_10009_pt1 | contig 106319 bp, 75 predicted proteins | sample Alteio_BWOrgCont_34_FD_152906 | JGI IMG/M metagenome (GOLD analysis project Ga0206872, IMG submission 152906) | Enriched cells from forest soil in Barre Woods Harvard Forest LTER site, Petersham, Massachusetts, United States -... | ecosystem: Environmental > Terrestrial > Soil > Temperate forest... | reverse complement strand
GCCACCAGTGGTGAGCAAAAGCAAAAAAGACATCTTCCATCATCGCTTCTTGTTCTCCGAACGTACCTCGTCTCCTCCCGGGCTTTTGCCGCTGGAATTAAAACACCGATTCTAGAGGCAAATCGGTCTTTAAACCGTTGTTCGCGATCCACTCGGGATTGTAGAGCTTGGAGATGTATTTGTGCCCGGAATCGCAGAGGATGGTGACGATGGTCTGGCCCGGTCCGCGCTGGCGGGCGTAACGGACCGCGCCCGCGATGTTGACGCCGGAGGAAAGGCCGAGAAAAATTCCCTCTTCGCGTTGGAGCTGGTGAATGATCGTGAAGGAGGCCTGGTCTTCGATGCGGTAGGCCTCGTCGATTTCGAGCCCCTCGAGATTTTTCGTCACGCGTCCCTGGCCGATGCCCTCGGCGAAGGAGTCGCCGTCCTTGGTGTCGAGATTGTGATTCTTGAACCAGGACCACATCGCGGCGCCGTAGGGATCGGCGCAAACGGCGGCGACCTGCGGATTTTTCTCTTTCAGGTAGATGCTCGTTCCCGCCAGCGTGCCGCCCGTTCCGACCGAGGCGACAAATGCGGTCACGCCACCTTTTGTCTGCTCCCAAATCTCCGGCCCTGTCGTTCGATAATGAATCTGCCGGTTCGCCGTGTTGTCGAATTGATTGGCCCAGAAATAACCGTGCTCTTCCGCGAGACGTTGCGCGACTTTGTTGTAATTACCGGGATCCTTGTAAGGCTTTTCGGGCACGACCCTGACTTCCGCGCCGAGCGCGCGGAGAAGTTCCATCTTGGCCGGTGACTGATTATCGGGAATCACGATGACCGTGCGATATCCCCTCGCCTGCCCGACGACGGTGAGGCCGATGCCCGTGTTGCCAGCGGTGCCCTCGACGATGGTCGCGCCGGGTTTAAGTTCGCCGCTCGCCTCGGCCGCCTCGATGATGCCGAGCGCCGCGCGATCCTTCACCGAACCGCCCGGATTCATGAATTCGGCCTTGCCCAGAATCTCGCAACCCGTCAATTCCGACAACCGCCGCAACCGAACCAGCGGCGTATTACCGATAAAATGGGAAACACCGTGGTAAGGCGAGTGCTGCATAATCAAAAAATAACCAGAGGCAGCCAGCTTGACGAGATCAGACTCGCGCGGGCCAAAGCTTCTAGCTGACAATCGAGCTCGAGTTCGGCATGAGCTAAAGGCTCTCGATTGGCATGGGTTTAGTCACGACTAGTAATCCTCTCAGAGTGGCCTGCGTCAGGGAGCCATACGCGGACAACAGCCCTTATGAAACGACTTATAGTCGTTAACCCCTGCTCGCATCTTGCGACCATTATGTAATGCTCTAGAGGTGACAAACGGCATTACATGGGAAGAGTTTGAGACAATTATTGCTCGGCTGCAAACCACATTCAACAAAGGCGCTACTGTCGCACGCGACGAAAAACTTCCCGGAAAGTTGTCAGGACGTTCACGGCAAATAGACGTTTGCATTCGGACGAAAGTCGGAACTGAGAACGTTTTGATAATTGTCGAATGCAAGAAGCACAAAAGAAAAGCCGATGTTAAAGCAGTAGAGTCGTTCATAGGTGTCATGAAGGACGTTGGTGCTCAGATGGGTATCATGGTTTCAAATGAGGGTTTCTCCAGATCTGCTTACAAAAGAGCTAAGGACGAAAACATCAGCCTCTACCGGTACCAGGACACAAAAAATGACGACTGGCCCAACGGTCTCGAGACATCGGCTCTACTGGAAGTCTGGGAATTAACGCCCTTGATGGCCTGTTACGTTCTAGCTGATGGAACCGAGGAAGCGATTACGACAGACGAAGGCATGGACTGCTTCGATGTTCGAGGCGGCCCAAAGACGGGATTAGGCGACGTTCTTCGTCAAATGTGGAACTCTCTCGAGCCAGCAGAACGCTACGAGCGGGATTGGTTCGTGGAATGTCCTTCATCTTCGCCCGAGCGACCGGAAATCGCAAAGCTTCGTCTGGGAGCTCGAGCCAAGTTTGTCAGAGGACTCAAGAAGGGACGACTGCATTTTGAAGGGCTAGTTAATGAATCGGAAGGCCAAGCCAAAGTTGCCGGATGGAAAATGACGTTTGAGGGAGCGATAACACCTTGGCCTGCTGGAAACCCTCTTCCCCCTTCAAAAAGTCTCTCGTTGCTGGTGAAGAGTGTCTTTTTACAAAGTCAGAATCCCAATGCTCAAAAGCTCCATGACCTGATTTATAATGGCGCGTTTGTCATAAGCGTGGCGGGCAAAGAGGTCATGCATCTACCCATTAGCGATGCCCCTCGCGAAAACACGATTAGAAAGCAGAAAGAGAAATCAGACATAACTCATCCAGAATTTTCTGCGGATATAACAGCTTCTACCGGAGAGGCGCAACGGCATTGGGGTTCAAATCATCCGAAGGTGACGATAGACGCAAAATTTGTATCAACCTTTGAGAGCGAACAAATCAAAGCCTTCTTTGAGAAGGCCACCCCCTTCAAATTTGAGGCCAATGACCTTCACGCTGACACAACTTCTATCTTTCAACAGCTTCAGTCAGAGTTCGAAGCTTCGACGAACGAGACCGTAAGTGAGCCGATAATTGATGGCTGTGTGCAAATAAGTACCGGCTCGGGGAACAAGGCTACGTTTTTTCAGATCGACGGGCGATGGACGAGAACCTCCAAACAGCTTCGGTTCGACGGACAACTGCGACAATCACCGCTCCAAGTTCGTCTCCATCGGGACATTCTGCCTAATGGAGACCTGGACCCCGAATCTCCGATCCATTTCTCAATCGACTGGGGCGTTTGGGAAGGACAACCGATTCTCTCTCTGCCGTATTTTGAAGATATTCGGCAGTTTTTGCACTCAACTACGTTTGCCGTGAAATGTTTGGCAAATGGAAACGAAATCGGTCGAGTTGAAATGGCACCGTCGAAAATTGAGACTGTGAAGGAAGCTCAGAAGGCCGTTGATGCAATAGCTCAATATCGGGTGGCAGCAAAATATCTTGGAGTGAATCCCAATTTTCCTTTCAGCAATAGACTGCAGAGTTTGCCAAACGATGATGCGGAGGTCTTGGCAAAGCTAATTGAGGCGGGAGTACATGAACAATCCCTTGTCGGGCAGACATTCTGCATTGAGGCAGACTCACAGCCTGGCGTAGAAGCAATCATCAAAAAGAAGAAGTTGAGGATGGAGCAGCCAGGTCAGATTTGCGCTTTTGATTTCTTTGGCACCAAGATACTCCTTTGTCCCGTAAGTTACGTTTTCACGGATGTCGAGCTGATAGCCGTTAAGTCTTTAGACAATAATCGAGTGGAGCTCACCTTCGAAGGTGGCATTGGAAGCCTCTGGCGTATTGGCTATCATCGCTCGGACCGTGGCGTTCCCTAGGTGACAACCCTTGGAATTTGAATTGCGTGCTCAAGCCCGTGGTCAGACACTCCAAACTAGGTCGAAAACCATTCAAATTTAGTGCACTCGTAGTACACTAACCAAAATTACCTCTGAAAAATCAAAGAGTAATAGTCCCAACGGGATTCGAACCCGTGCGACCTCCGTGAGAGGGAGGCGAGCTAACCGCTACTCCATGGGACCTTTTACCGGCGCGTTGGACTCACGCGCGGGATGATCAGAAAAGCATGATTCCCTGCCCTTGTCGAGCCTGCACCGACGTCTTGTGTTTGACATTGTCGGATCAAACCGGAAAATAGGCCCCCATCCTTACCCGATGGTGTAACGGTAACACAGCGCCCTTTGGAGGCGTTATTCATGGTTCGAATCCATGTCGGGTAGCCCTGCTCTGATAACGGTCAAAATCAGGGCTTGGCATAACAAGTACCTCGTTGTTCATGTTCATTCTTTCCCGTTCACGCTAACTCTATGATTCGAAATGATGATGGGATTCGGCTTGGATCAAGAGGGTTGCTACCATTATAAATCACCCTCTCGGACACATAAAGGCTGTACCTTTCCCCGCTTGATTTCCGTGGCATGATTTGCTGCCCATGTCAGAGCCGCCCCAATATCACCAAACTTCTTAAGCTGGTATCGCCCACCATCATTATGGCAATCGAGTACAGGGTACGGTTTCTCCGATCAACTAGAACTTCTATCGTTTGGTCGAGAGAGCATTAAACCCAGCAATCACATCGAAGAGTTCCTCGTCGATTGAACTTTGCCGCAGGCGATAAAAGGTGCGGTTTAGATCGGCCATAAGCGAATCGATATTTTTCTCGGCGCGCTGCATGGCGACGAGGCGGCTGGCATTTTCACTGGTTAGCGACTCGGCACAGGCTTTGAAGAGCGTGATGAAAAGATATTCGCGAATGAATGCTCGCAGGGTCGTTTCATGGCTTCCGAAAAGTTCCGGGAGATTCTTCGTTGGCCATTGGATTTTGATGAGATTTTTTTGCCACTGCGCATCCAAAGGCAGCAGGCGCTGGGTGATCGGTTCGTACTGCGCACCAGATGTGAGCTTGGTGTAGAAGACCTCAATCTTCATGCATGCGCTTCCTTGTGTCTCCATGGCCATTTGTAATTGCCCGACTAAACCAGTAATGGCGTGGACCGAACTGGGTACGGCGAACTGACCCGTCAGGGGCAATCCAGCATCGGCCAGGTGCCCGTAAATACGTTCTCCGACTGCCCAAATCTTCTTTTCACCTGGTGTCGTTGCCAGTGTCTTCTCCACGAATTCGGCCATCGCTTCGTTGAATTGTCCCACCAAACCTTGGTCGGAACCAAAGACAATGGCTCCGGTAACTTCCGCGCCCTTTCGCCTCTTGAAAGGCAAAAAACCGGCTCCGCCTTGGCGGAAACAGACACTCAGGCCAAACTCCACTGAACGTTCGTAGTCGGCTAGGGAGCGCACGGCGGCCTCGTATTGACCAATGCTGGAAGCGGCCACGGCTTTCATGGTTCGAACGACGGATTCAAGCTTCACCGCTCCATCGATCTTGCGCCGCAAATTGGCCAGGGTATCGCTCATGATTCCTTTTGAAGAGGAGCCAGCGCCTCTCGGGCAACTTTCAGGATCGTTTCCCGGTCTGCGGCATTGAGCTCGTGATTGGAAACAAGACGTTCGCGCACATCGGCCCCTATCTGCTGAGAAGCGGTGTAAAGAATTCGTTCGGCTTCGCGCATTTTGTCCAGCGGAATGAGATCGAAGAGCCCTTCGGTGAGCGCCAGCAACTCGCAGATTTGATTAACCACCGGGACCGGTGAAAATTCCGTTTGCTTGAGACAGGCACGAATACGTTGCCCGTGATTGATGATCTTGCGGGTGTTTTCATCGAGACGGGAACCGAATCGGGAGAAAGTTTCAAGTTCCTCGAACTGGGAATAGGCCAGCTTCAGGTTTCCGGCGATGGCGTGATAGGCCGCCAGTTGGGCCTTTCCGCCGACGCGGGAAACAGACTTCGCCACATCGACAGCGGGGAGCGTCCCTAATTCAAAGAGAGTGGGCGAAAGGTAGAGCTGGCCGTCGGTGATGGAGATGAGATTGGTGGGTATATACGCGGCGATGTCCTGTGCTTCGGTTTCGATGATGGGCAGCGCTGTGAGCGAGCCGCCGCCAAGTTCCTTGCACAAATGCGTGGCGCGTTCGAGAAGCCTGGAGTGAATGTAGAAAATATCGCCGGGAAAGGCTTCGCGGCCGGGAGGTCGGCGCAACAGAAGAGAAAGCTCACGATAGGCGCGGGCGTGTTGGGTCAAGTCGTCGTAAACGATGAGAACGTCGCGTCCCGCTTCCATGAAGTGTTCCGCGATGCTGGTGGCGGCATAAGGCGCGATATAAGTCAGGCCGGGAGCATCGTTGCCCTCGCTGACCATGACGACGGTATATTCCATCGCGCCGCCATCACGAAGTTCCGCAATGACCTTGGCCACGGCAGAAGCGCGCTGGCCGATTGCACAGTAGATGCAGAGAACATTTTGGCCGCGTTGGTTGAGAATGGTGTCGACGGCGATGGTGGTTTTCCCCGTTTGTCGATCGCCCAAAATCAACTCACGTTGACCGCGGCCCACGGGCACAAGAGCATCGATGACCTTGATGCCAGTCTGCATCGGGACCGTGACTGGAGCGCGATCCATGATCGCTTTGGCGTCGCGTTCAATGGGCAAGCGCTTCCTAGTGGCAATCGAATCCTTGTTATCGAGCGGCCTGCCCAGCGGGTCGATCACCTGGCCTAGTAACTCGTCACCGACACCGACATCCATCACGCGACCGGTGCGCTCGACTTCATCGCCTGTATGGAGATGAGAATAATCGCCCAGCAGAACGACGCCGATCTCATCTTCATCGATGTTGAAGGCGATGCCATAGAGATCACCGGGAAATTTAATCAACTCCTCGAACCCGACACCGGGCAATCCGATGACCGTGGCAATGCCGGTGGAGACCGTGGTGATCGTCCCTGTCTCGCGCGGTGAGAATGAGGGAACAAACGCCTGTCTTGCCCGGGTCATTCCGGCAAAGGCGAGATCGACGGCAGCAAGCAAGGAATCAAGCGGCATGAGCAATAACCTTGGGAGAGATCAGATCGGAAACGGATTTAGGTTCCAGCAATGCATTTACGGATCCGGTCAGCGATGTCAGATAATCTGCAATGCTCCAGGCGATCTTTTGCCCATTCACTGCCAATTCGATCCCGCCGATTAGATCAAGTTTAGTTTCGAAATTGATTTCTGTTCCATCACGAAGAAGCGGTTTGACTGCATCCGCAACTCCCGTTCTTTGTGAAGGTGTAAGATCGAATGCACTTCGTACGAGCGCGATTTTAGACGCGATCTGAAAATCTGCCTTGAGGTCCCCTCGTTGCTTATCGTTCATATCGTGGAGCCGTTGGATAAAAATGTCCGTGATGCGCTCTTCAAGACTCATCCCCGCCAGGTCGGACAGAGTTTTACGAGCAATGGCGAAGACTTCCTGTTGGGCAAGGGTCCCGATCTTTTTGTTCAGGCCCTCGATTTCATCGTGAATGCTTTTCTGTAATTTGGAACGCAACTCTTCGGAGTCCTTGCGAGCTGTTTCCAGCAATTTGTCTCGCTCGGTTTTCGCGGCTTTGGTGGCATCGGCGAGAAGGCTGACACGCTGTTGCTCGAATTCCTGATTTTTATGTTCAAAATCAGCTTGTTCCTTCTGGGCATCGGCTTTCTTTTTTTCCGCTTCCTGAAGTTGCGTCGCGATCCTCTTTTCCCGTTCGTCGATGGCGGTCAGTACCGGCTTATAAAGAAACCTCTTCAATAGCCAAACCAAGACCAGAAAGTTGACCACCTGGGCGGCAACCGTGAACCAATCAATAAGCATGGCTTACTTTCCCGCCACTTGGGTGATGACATGGTTCCAGAAAGGGTTGGCGAAGATGAGGATCATCGAGATCACGAAACAATAGATCGCCATCGATTCGATCATGGCCAGCCCCACAAACAAGGTGCGCGTGATGGTTGACGCGGCGTCGGGCTGCTGAGCCAATGCACTTAACGCTCCCGCTACGGCTCGGCCCTGCCCCAAGCCTGGCCCCATCGCCCCGATGCCCATGGTTAACCCGGCGGAGATGATTGATGCTGCTGCGATGATAGTCGTGTCGTCCATATTTGTCCTTATGCTGCTGCTTTGTTATCCGTCTCTGAATTTCCGGTGCCGGTTGCCGCTGCGATATAAACCAGCGCCAAGATGCTAAAAATATAGGCTTGGACCATGCCGGTCAGGAGGCCAAGCGCACTCATCACCGTTGGGAAGATGAAAGGGGTGACGATGAATAAAATGCTCAGGATCATCGTTCCGCTCATCATGTTGCCGAAGAGACGAACGGCCAGTGCCAGTGTTCGTGAAAATTCGCCCATGATATTAAAAGGCAGCATGATGACGGTCGGTTCCACATAGGACTTGAGGTAACCGCCCCAGCCCCGTTCCTCGATGCCATAGAGCGGAACGGCCACAAATACGCAAATAGCCAGGGCGGCTGTGGTGGAGAGTGAACCGGTTGGCGGCTCGTATCCGGGGAAAATCGTGAAGATATTGGCGATGGCAATGAAGAGGAACAGGGTCCCGACAAAGCCGAGATATTTGTCCGGTCTTCTCAGGCCGACTTCCTCAATCTGCTTTTTCATGCTCGTGACGATGATTTCCAAAGCGCATTGCCAGCGTGAGATGGTTATTTCGGTGGCGAGCCCTCGCGTGATCAGCTTCGCCCCAACTGCTAGCACGAGCATGAGGCCCCATGTGTAAACGATAGTGGCATTGAGCTTGATGAAGCCGTCCTGCCAGAAGATGAGTTGGTCGGAGCTAAGACGCATGAATGCCTTCCTTGGACGCCCGCGCAAGCTGAGTCACGCCAACGCGAGCGACGAAAAAACCGAGTAAACAGACCAGCAACTTTCGCCAATCGCCACCGGAGATGAAATAGAATCCGACGAGGGCAAAACTCATCCGCAGCAGAGAGCTGCCGAAGAACCACAAGGCCGGGTTGTCTGAGGTCACACCCTTCTGCACGGTCCACCAAAGACCGCCGAAGAAAAACGAGCCAATCAAAACGCCGACGGTCAGGGCGCCGAATAAAGCGGCAACCTCATTCATCTTTTTCTTCTTCCTCTTGAATTGCTTTTTCTTCCTTGGCCACCCAATGCCAGGCATTCATGCACCCGATGAACAGGCCGACGATGAGTAACGATAAAGTCCAGGAATGAACGCCCGGATAATGGTTATCAATATAAGCGCCGAGGAGAACGCCCAGCAGGGTCGGAATTGTCACGGACCAGCCGATCAAGCCAAACATCCCGAGTCCCAGCCAGATTCCCTGCACACCGCGACGCTTCGTCCTCAGCTTGCGGGCTTCGACGTCGCCAATTTTCTGGCTGAAAGCAGCTTCACGGCTTTCGGGTGTTTTATCGGAATTTTCACGCATGATGGAACTCCGCAAAGCGGCGGATCAATCCGCTTTCCAATTTCGCCACAGCCGATCGCACGCTCTTTTCCCGATCATCCAAGGAAAGAAATTCCCGTTCGACGGCCTGTCGTAGTTGGCCAAGATCGGCGCCTCCCACTGCGTGGCGCACCGACACGAGTACCGATGTCCCCATCTTCACGAGCACGCCTTCGTCAACCGCGACGCAGACGTCGCCTGCGTCCGTGGCATAGGTTAAAATGCCCGGTGCCAATGCGGTCACGCAATCCAGTCGGTGTGGCAGGATGCCAAACGAACCGTCCCGTGCTTCCGCCACAATACGGGTTACCTCGTTTATCTCGGCGAAAACGCGAGAAGGCAGGAGTACTTTAAGCTGCATCAGCGACGACGGCATCAGGCACCTCCTTTTTAGGTTTAGTGGATTTCTTCTCTTCAGACTTCTTCGCTTCATCAATCGCGCCGATCATGTAAAGACTGCTTTCCGGGTAGTCCTGAAACTCGTCTTTCAAAATGCGTTCACAACCATCGAGTGAATCTTTCAGGCTCACCGTTTTGCCTTTGATTCCGCTGAATTGCTCGGTGGTGAAGAAGGGTTGGGTAAGGAATCGTTCCAGTCGCCGCGCCCGAGCGACGACCTTGCGGTCCTCCGAGGAAAGTTGCTCAAGCCCGAGCATGGCGATAATGTCCTTGAGTTCAGCGTACTGAGCCAGCGTGTGGCGGATCTCCTGCGCCAGATTGTAATGGCGCTCACCCACAATGCTTGGTGTCGCCATTTTTGAACTCGATTGCAGCGCATCAACGGCCGGGAAGAGTCCCTCACTGGCCCGATCGCGGGAGAGCACAATGGAAGCGGAAAGATGCGAAAAGGTATGCACGGCGGCAGGATCGGTGAAATCGTCCGCCGGGACGTAGACTGCCTGGATCGAGGTGATGGCCCCGGAAGCGGTGTTGGCAATGCGTTCCTCCAAGCCGGACAGCTCCGTTCCCATGGTGGGCTGGTAGCCCAGACGCGACGGCATCTGTCCCATGAGGCCGGAAACCTCCGAACCGGCTTGAATGAACCGGAAAATATTGTCGATCAGCAAAAGGACGTCGCGATGTTCGTCGTCCCGGAAATATTCGGCCATCGTAAGTGCGGCATTTCCGACGCGAAACCGGCTTCCTGGCGGTTCGTTCATTTGTCCGAAGATCATCACCATGTTGGGCAGCACGCCCGCTTCCTTCATGTCGTGGTAAAGTTCCTGGCCTTCGCGGCAGCGTTCGCCGATACCGCAAAAAATACTCACGCCATCATGATGCCCCACCATGTTGTGGATCATTTCGGTCAACAGAACGGTCTTGCCCACGCCAGCCCCACCAAAGAGTCCGGCTTTGCCACCGCGTTCCAGTGGAAGCAGCACATCGATGGCCTTGATGCCGGTTTCAAACATCTCCGATTTTGTTGAACGCTCCGCCAGGGAGGGAGGGTTCCGATGGACCGAGCGCCACTCGATGTCCGATAGCTTGTCTCCCCGGTCAATGACGTTGCCGAAGATGTCAAACATCCGGGAAAGAATGGCTTTCCCTACGGGGGCCTTCAGCGGGCCACCTGTATCCGTTACCGCCATGCCACGGGCAAGACCCTGCGTGGGAGTTAACGCAATTCCTCGGATAGCGGACGCACTCAATTGCGCCCAGACTTCGATTACAATTTTCCCGTCCTTTCCGGTACGGAGCAAAGAATTGATCGGAGGCAGATAGCCCTTGAACCGGACGTCAACGACACTGCCGCGTACCGAGGTGATCGTGCCGTTGCGGGATGAAGCTTGATTACTCATGAGCGTCGGAGGTTCATCGGGCTTCATCCAATATCGAGTGCAGGATCTTCAGCAACGCTCCAGCGGTGTACGGTTTTGTCAGGAAGTGTTTGAGACCAAGTCCGGATGCCTTCGCCACTTCGGCATTCGCATTGAGTCCGCTTGCCGCAATGATTTTGACCTCAGGATCGATTTTCGTGAGGGCGCGGATGGTGGCCGCGCCGTCCATGATGGGCATCATCATATCCGTGAGAACGGCGGCGATTTCATGTCGCTGCTGGGCATAAATGGCCACGGCCTCCGCTCCATCCGTGGCGGTCAAGACCCGGTAACCGAAGGCCTGCAAGGTCTGGCTGGTGATGATGAGAATGGATGCTTCGTCATCGACCAGCAAAATCGTCTCGCCGTTTCCCCGCGGCAAAGTGGCCTCTTCCGACTGTTCCTTGCGCGCGGCGGTGGAAATTTCCATCGCGGGGAGGTACACGTTGAAAACCGTGCCTTTGCCGGGCTCACTGTAAACATTAACCACCCCCTCGTGACTTTTCACAATCGCCATGACGGTTGAAAGGCCCAGGCCGGTGCCCTTGTTCAGTTCTTTGGTGGTAAAGAAAGGCTCGAAAATTTTGTCGATAACTCCCGGCGACATGCCCGTTCCCGAATCGGTCACCGTGATGTTAACGTAACGTCCGGCTTTGGCCTGGAGATTCATCGCGACGTACTGGTCATCGAGCACAGAGTTTTCGACACTAATCTTTAAGCTGCCGCCATTCGGCATCGCATCCCGGGCATTGACGCAAAGGTTCAGGAGGATCTGATGTACTTGTGTGGGGTCGCCCAAAATCGTCCACGTATCGTTGGGAATGGAAAACTGCAAACGGATGTCCTTAGGGAAGGTATCCTTGATAATGTTTTCCAGGTCCTTCAGGAGGTGTTTGGGCTGGACTTCGGTTCTTTCCCCTTCCACGCCGCGGGCGAAGGAGAGGACTTGACGGACGATGTCCGCACCGCGTTTGGCGCTGACCTCGATCGTTTCCAAAATGGTCTTCGTCTGTGAATCTTGAGCTGAGAGCTTGAGAATATCGATAGACATCATAATGGGAGACAGGATGTTATTCAGGTCATGGGCGATCCCGCCCGCCAGTGTGCCGATGCTTTCCATGCGCTGCGCCCGCATGAACTGAACTTCGATTTTCTTTTTACCCGTAATGTCGGTATTGATCGCGAGCACTGATTTGGGTTTTCCTTGATTATCACGAATGAGCGTCCATCGCGCCTCAATGGAGAGTTCCCGCTTATCTTTGGTTAGATGCTGGAGTTCTCCGTGCCAGTCCCCCTGGCTGATCGTCAGGCCGTTGACTTCTAAAAATTTCTTTGGATTGGCGTAAAGCAATTCGTTGATATTCCGGCCCACGACTTCCTGCTGCGTCCAGCCATACATACGCTCGGCTCCCTTGTTCCAAAAGAGAGTCTTCCCATCGAGGTCTCGGACCAGGATGGCGTCCTGCGCCTTGTCCAGCAACGCCGCCTGTTCCGCGATTAGCTCCTGCGCCCGCTTGCCCTCGGTCATCTCCTTGTGCAAGGCCTCGTTTGCCTTGACCAACTCCGCCGTCCGCTGCTGCACCCGCGTTTCCATCTCCCCATGCAAAATATGCAGTGCCTGGGTAACCTGAGATTGCGAGGCGACTTCCGCCCGGCTTTCTTTCCAGCGCCGATAAGAGAAGACGAGCAGGGCGAGACAGACAAAAACCAGCGTCAAGATTGCCTCATCCCAATAGGTGCCAGTCCCGTTATCATGCGACTCAATATACTGGAATGTCCTATCGGATAGTCCTGAGAAGTTTCCAATGAAGAACACTAAAGCCGAAAGGACGACAATCACCCCCAAGTCCCTGAAGGTTTTCTTTATCTGACGGCCTTTTTCAGTCATGGACGCGCCGCGCAAAATCTCCTCGGCCTTCTTGCGTTCGGTAATATCAGTGAAAGTGACAACGGCACCGGTAACCGCCGTGCCTTCAAAAATGGGGCGCGAAGTGTATTCGACTGGGAACGAGGCACCATCCGCCTTCCAAAAAATTTCGTCATCGACGTAAGACGACTCCTTGTTCCGAAGCGCCCGAAAAGTCGGGCACTCCTCAAATGGATAAACCGAGCCATCTTTACGATGATGGTGCTTCCGTTCATGCATGCTTCGTCCGACGGCTTCTTCAACCTTGCAACCCAGCATCTCGGTCGCGGCGCGGTTGATAAAGGTGCAACGCCCTTCCAGATCGACGCCATAAATCCCTTCCACCGCGGATTCCAAGAGTAGTTGCATCTGTCGGCCCACCCGCTGCCGTTCCTTCTCACCTTGCTTGCGCTCGGTGATGTCACGAACGACCGCGATCAGATAGCCCCGGTCCAAATGGATATATTGAATGTTAACCTCTACGGGGAATGTCGAACCGTCTTTTCGCCGATGCCGCGTCTCAACGATGCGCAAACCCGTCTCCCGCATTTTTGCCATGCCAGATCGAACGGCTGAAGCATCCTCAGTGTCGATAATATCCAGGACGCTCCGGGAAAGCATTTCTTCACGGGTAAAGCCCAGTCGCTGACAGGCCGTTTCATTGACATCGATAAATTTGCCCGTTCCCGGGTCAATCACTTCAATCGCATCGGGGGATCGATCAATTAATGTCCGGAATAATTTTAAGGATTCCTCAGACTTTTTCATCTCCGTAATATCCCGCTCAATCGCTGCAAAATGGGTGCATTTGCCTGCGGCGTTGAAAATGGGCACAATATCGACGTCCATCCAATATTCCGTGCCGTCCTTTTTATAATTGATGATTTGCCTGCGAATCGGCTGCTGCTTCGTCAAGGCCTCTCGAATCTCATTCAGGATGCGTCGCTCGGTTTTTACGCCCTGGAGGAACCGGGGACTCCGCCCGAGTGCTTCGGAAGGGGTGTACCCTGAAATTCGCTCAAAGGCTTTGTTGACGAAGACAATTTTAGGTCCCGGTTCATCTATCGAGCAGGCTTCTGTGACAAGAATCACATCGCGAAGATTCGCCACGCAGGTATTGAGCAGGCCCGTTTGCTGCTCGGTTTTTTTCCGCTCCGTAATGTCGCGGATGTTGCATTGGATCACCTTTTTGTCGGCGACTTGATAGACGTTGCAGACAAACTCCACCTCGATACGGCGGCCATCCCTCGTTTCCAATGGCAGGTCTTCATAGCGGATATACCCGTCATGTTGAAGTCGCTCCAACATGACTTGGTTGGACTCGATATCCTTGAAGGGACTAAGTTCGCCGATGGTCTGGCCGATCATTTCATCACGGGCAAATCCCAAGAGGCTGAACAGGAAAGGATTCACGTCGGTGATCCGGCCCGTTTCCACGTTCAAAATCAAAATGCCATCCTTCGCCGCTTCAAATAGTCGGCGATAACCAAGCTCGGAGACGCGTAATTGCTCTTCACTTCTAGTTTTTGCCTTGAGCAACCGGCGCAACTCGAGCTGAGCGACTACTTGCCGGCTTAATAACTGCAACGCTGTTTTTTGTTCTGCGGTCAATTTGCGGGGCACTTGGTCGATCACGCAGATGGTTCCCATGGCTTGGCCATCGGACATGATGAGAGGAGAGCCGGCATAGAAACGGATTTTAGGATCGCCTGTGACCAGCGGATTTGAGGCAAATCGCTCATCTGTTTTCGCATCCTCGACCACCAGCATGTCCTTCTGCAAAATGGTATGAGCGCAAAAGGCGATCTCGCGGGGCGTTTCATTCGCGGTAAGGCCGACTTTGGATTTAAACCACTGGCGGTCCGTATCGATCAACGTTATCGATGCAATGGGAGTCTGGCAGATTTGCGAAGCCAGCAGGGTGATGTCGTCAAAGGATGGCTCCGGTTCCGAGTCGAGAATTTCATACTCATGCAGGGACTTCAGCCGCTCTTTTTCATTTATGGGAAGTAATGCTTTCAAGAAGGTGTCTTTCTGGTCGCGAGGCACGAGTTCCGGCGACAAGCAACTCACGCTTTTAAAAATCCGCTTTTGCAGAATAACCCCGGATTCTGTGAATGGTATGGGGTGTTCACCCCATTGAGGGGGCGCAATTGCACTTTAAGGTCGGAGAGTGAAGACCGATGCTCCCCTGAAATCCTTGCTACCCTACGTCCTGACGATCAATGGCGGTTCCTCAAGCATCCGATTTGCGGTCTATGAGGTGCGCCAAACGCCACGACTTCTATTCGACGGAAAGATCGATCGCATTGGTCTCAGCGGAACGAATATAATCGTCAACGATGCTGCTGGAAAATCGCGCACCCGTCATCCTCTTGCCGCCTCCGATCACCACAGGGCGGTGAAATTTTTATTAGAATGGCTTGAAGCGCAGCCGATCTTCACATCGATCAAAGCCGTAGGCCACCGTGTGGTGCATGGCATGAAGCATTCCGAGCCGGAAAAAATCACGACCAAGTTGCTCGCGGAACTGCGCCGGATCACACCGTATGATCCCGATCACCTCCCGCGGGAAATTGCCTTGATCGAGGCGTTTCGCAAGCGGCATCCCAAACTGCCTCAGGTGGCGTGCTTCGATACCGCGTTTCACCGTACCATGCCGCGAGTCGCCAAGTTGATGCCAATCCCGCGGCGCTATGCGGCAAAGGGTGTCGAACGTTACGGCTTTCACGGTCTGTCGTACGCCTATTTGATGGAGGAACTGGGACGCTTGGATCCTAAGTCCGCGAAGGGCCGCGTAATTCTCGCGCATCTCGGAAATGGCGCCAGTCTCGCCGCCGTATGCCGGGGCAAAAGCATCGACACCAGCATGGGGTTCACACCCACATCCGGGTTGGTGATGGGTACGCGCACCGGAGACATCGATCCCGGTCTGGCTTACTATCTCGCGCGAGCCGAGCGCATGAGCGCGGCGCAATTTCAGCACATGGTTAATCACGAATCCGGGCTGCTCGGAGTTTCCGGGACCAGTTCTGACCTACGCGACTTATGTGCAATTGAAGCCTCCGATACGCGGGCGAAAGATGCTGTGGAACTGTTTTGTTACCAAACGAAAAAATGGATCGGTTCTTTTGCCGCTGCGCTCGGTGGATTGGACACGCTCGTTTTTGCGGGAGGGATCGGTGAAAACGCGCCGCTCATTCGAAAGCGCATCTGCCACGACCTCGGCTTTCTCGGCATCAAGCTTGATCAGAAGCGCAATGCGAAAAACGCACCGCTGATCTCCTCTAACACTGGTCGCATCAAGGTACGGGTCATCCACGCCGACGAGGAACTCATGATTGCGAGATCTGTCACCAGCCTCTTAAAGCTCAGACCCCATCGGAAAAATCACTTATGAAAACCAATACGCTCACGCCAGAACTTCTCCACAAGATCGACGCCTACTGGCGTGCCGCCAACTATCTTTCCGTCGGCCAGATTTACCTCTACGACAATCCGCTCCTGAAGCGCCCGCTCACGCTCGCGGATGTGAAGCACATGCTGCTGGGTCATTGGGGAACGACACCTGGGCAGAACTTCATTTACGCGCATTTGAACCGGGTCATCAAAAAGTACGACCTCGACATGATTTACGTTTCCGGTCCCGGTCACGGCGGCCCGGCTGTCGTGGGCAATACCTACCTCGAAGGCACCTACAGCGAAATCTATCCCAACATCAGCCAGGATGAGGCCGGACTTCGTAAGCTCTTTCTTCAGTTTTCGTTTCCCGGAGGAATTCCCAGCCACGCATCTCCGGAGACTCCGGGCTCAATTCATGAGGGCGGAGAACTCGGCTATTCGCTGAGCCATTCCTTCGGCGCTGTGTTCGATAATCCCGATCTCGTTGTCGCCTGTGTCGTCGGCGACGGGGAAGCGGAAACCGGACCGCTTGCGACGGCGTGGCATTCCAACAAGTTTCTCGATCCGGTCACCGACGGCGTGGTCCTGCCAATTCTTCATCTCAATGGTTACAAGATTTCCAATCCGACGCTGCTCGCTCGCATCACTCGCGAGGAGTTGGAACAGTTGCTCCGTGGCTACGGATGGACACCCTACTTTGTTGAAGGCCACGAGCCTGAGTTGATGCATGAGGCCATGGCCATGACGCTCGATCTCGCCGTGGAACAGATCAAAAAAATCCAGGAGGAAGCCCGTATTCACGGCAACTTGACGCGACCGCGCTGGCCGATGATCGTGCTCAAGTCACCCAAGGGTTGGACCGGCCCCCAAGTGGTCGATGGTCTCCAAATAGAGGGTACTTTTCGGGCGCATCAGGTGCCGCTCTCAGACCCGGCCACGCATCCCGAGCATCTCAAGCAGTTGGAAGATTGGCTGAAAAGCTATCGACCGGAGGAACTCTTTGATGATCATGGCCGTCTCAAATCGGAATTGGCAGAGCTTGCGCCTAAAGGCAAACGACGCATGGGTGCGAATCCTCACGCTAACGGAGGGAGTCTATTGCGTGACTTAAGAATGCCTGATTTCCGCGAATACGAAGAGAACGTTCCAACACCTGGAGCGCATGGCGTCGGCGACACGCGTGTTCTCGGTCCTTTCTTGCGTGACGTGGCAAAACTGAATGGTGATCAACGCAATTTTCGAGTTTTCGGTCCGGACGAAACGCTTTCCAACGGCTTGGAAGCGTTGTTCGAAGTAACCAAACGTCAATGGGACGCCGCAACTGTACCGGGCGATGAATTTCTCGCGCCTGCCGGTCTCGTGATGGAAATGCTCAGCGAACATCAATGCGAAGGCTGGCTTGAGGGTTATCTGCTGACCGGACGACATGGAGTTTTCAACTGCTACGAGGCATTTATTCATATCGTCGATTCGATGTTCAATCAGCATGCCAAGTGGCTCAAGATCACGTCCCATCTCCCCTGGCGGCGCAAAATCGCCTCCCTGAACTACCTGTTGGCCTCGCATGTCTGGCGTCAGGACCACAACGGCTTCACCCATCAGGACCCCGGCTTTATCGATCACGTCGTGAATAAGAAGGCCGAAGTCGTGCGTGTGTATCTTCCTCCGGATGCCAACTGCCTGCTCTCGGTCATGGACCATTGTCTGCGCAGTCGCCATTACGTTAATGTCGTGATTGCGGGCAAGCATCCATCACCGCAATGGCTGACGATGGACGCCGCCGTCAAACATTGCACCGAGGGAATTGGGATCTGGCAGTGGGCCAGCAACGATCAATCTGCCACCCCCGATGTCATCATGGCCTGCTGCGGTGACGTGCCGACGCTGGAGACGCTCGCCGCCGTCTCCATCCTGAGGAAACATTTGCCCGAATTGAAAATCCGAGTGGTCAACGTCGTCGATCTCATGCGATTACAACCACAAAGCGAGCACCCACATGGATTGAGTGACGGTGATTTCGATGGGCTCTTCACCAAGGACAAGCCGATCATCTTCGCTTTCCATGCCTATCCGTGGTTGATTCACCGGTTGACCTATCGCCGCACCAATCACGCAAATATTCACGTCCGCGGCTACAAAGAGGAGGGTACCATCACGACTCCTTTTGACATGACGGTCTTGAACGATCTAGACCGTTTTCACCTGGTGATGGACGCCATCCACCGACTACCGCAGACCGGTAGCAAGGGGGCTTATCTCAAGCAGCAACTTCAGGACAAGCTCATCGAGCACAAGCAATACATCGATAAACACGGCGAGGATATGCCCGAGATTCGGAATTGGAAGTGGGAGATCGACAAATGAATTCTCTGATGGGGTACACACCCCATAGGACAAAGAGGTACCTGGGGTATCCTCATGTCTATCAAATGAAAAACACGTCCCTTCGAACCTTGGCGTTAATCGTCATAACCTTCATACTTGGCTTCGCAAGCAGCAGGACTGCCTCGGCTTACGGCCCCTACCAACCCTATACCTATGGGCAGCACGGTTACTGGAATAACCAGCATGTCTACCATCAGTGGGACCGGTATAATGGTCATCAGGGTTATTGGTATCACCGTAACGACGGTGTGCGCATTTTCATCACCATTTAGGTTTCTGAAAGTGCTCGCTTATTCCTAACCGTTTCTCCCCGGACCAGGTAGTGGCTCGAATCGAGTTGCTACCCGGTCTTTTTCGATCGTCGCGCCTAGGCTAAAATAGCCAAAGTAAGCCAATTTTTAATTTTATGGTTTTATGCAAAGTCGATGAGTCGGGGAAAGTACTGACCATGAGTTACAGTGGCGATGTCGGAGTTGATGAGATGAGGCAGTGCCTCGCGACGGTCAAAGATCTCATGGATCGCCTTAAGCCCGGTTTTTTTCTTCTAACGGACTTGAGCAACCTGGAGTCGATGGATCCGTCCTGCGCTCCAGAGCTTGGTACGATCATGGACCTGTGCAGCGAGGGAGGAATGTCGACCGTGGTGCGAGTGATTCCCGATCCCAGAAAGGATATTGGTTTCGATCTCATTTCTCGTTTTCATCATCATCCACAGATCAAGACCCAGACGCATGGAAGCCTGGCGGATGCGATAAAAAGCCTGATTCCTGAACCATCGTCGATTGCCTCGGTGGGCCTGACTGTGACTTGGGGCCGGGATAACATTCCACGGAAATGATTGTGGGGTGAAGACCCCATAGTGGTGCTTACCCTTATCCTTTACGGTGGAAGAGTGAAAAACACCACCACTCCACTATCGGTTCCTCCGGCTATGCCTTTGCCCGATTTGGGCGGTCACCCCAAGCGCGTTACCTTCAATTCGATTGTTACTGTGAAAGGCCACGGCGAACTGAAAATTCGACCCATCCAGCGTGATGATGAAGAAGAAATGATTGAGTTTCATGGACGCATTTCCGAAGAAAGCATCTATATGCGCTACTTCGAATATTTGAAACTGGACCAGCGCACCGCCCATGAGCGTCTGGTCCGAATCTGCATCAATACCTCAGAATCATACGCCATCGTCGTGGAGCAGCCCGCGGCTTTGCCTCGGCCGGCAGCTATTCTGGCCGTGGGTAGACTCACCAAAACTTCGAAACCTTATGTAGTCACTTTCGATACCTTGATGACCGATCAAGAAAGCACGCCTCAGTTAGGAAAAGTGCTCCTTAAGCGTCTCATTAAACTGGCACACGCCTTTGGCTTTCAGGTATTGACCGGAGAGTTGCTCGTCGCCGATCACGACACTTTGAAATTGTGCCGTGCCCTCGGGTTCTCCCTGCAAACCCTTCTGGAAGACGGTCTCGTCCGCGTCACCCTCGATTTATGAACACAACTACCTCACTCACCGGTTCGCATCTGCGCACTTACGAAAGAATCTTTCAGCATCCGATCTCCCACAATCTGGAATGGCGTGACGTTCGCGCGCTCTTCGGAAAGCTCGGCACAATCGAAGAGGAGGCGAATGGGAATCTCAAGGTTTCTCGTAACGGCCACACTTTGGTCCTGCATTCGACCAGTGCAAAAGATGTCACCGAAATGGACGAGGTCATGGCACTGCGTCACTTTCTGGAGCGTTCTGAAGCTCCTCAAATAAATCCCACTTAACATGAACAAACTCACCGTCTCCCAAAAAGCACTCAACGTATTGAAGCGAAAGGCCGCGGAAACCACGCCCAGTCCAAAACCCAAAAAGCGGGACAACGTATTTTCCAAGTCACGCGACATCCGTGAAGACCGGGACACTCGTCAAACGAAGACGGACAAGCCTCGGACCTTTCCCCACGCAATTTAGATACAACTTATGAAAATCGATCCACCAAAAGAAGCAGCCTTAATCGTCAATGCCACCGGCGTCGGCACGGTAACCCACAAAATGGTACGGGAGAGAGCCGTGGAACTGGCAATTATCGACGGACGTACTGCGCAAGAGGTCTCGAAATCCGATTGGGAACAGGCCAAGCGGGAATTGACGGGCGGGTCGGACATGGACCCCAACGAAGCTCTCCTTGAAACCGCTCCCGAATCCGAACGCTGGGACCCGGCGCCGGGTTCAGCCGGACATATCGTGACCGTTCCATCCGTCGATGGTGAGGATGACGAAGGACGAAGCGCCAACGAAAGACTGGTCGAAGAGGGAATGCTGGAAGCTGAGCACGATCAGATGCTCCAAGCGGCCCAAAAGCAAAAACAAGATGATACATGATAGCCCCGGGCTGAGGAGCGAAAAGACGATCATGGCTGACGATACCCGACCATCAATAGTGGGAGGGTGCGTGGCTTTGGATAAAGACCCTATGACGTTACCTCTAACGAGGGACTAGGCTTAATGGTCTTCCCTTATGAAAACATTACGCAAAGTCAAAAGGTTGCCCTTGGGAAACCTGACCGCAGCCGCCTTCAACGCCACCCAAGTCCCTTTACCCATGACGGTCAGGGTCGGGTGCCGTCTCGTTTATGAAACGAATCAATCCACTCCCATCTTTCTGGTTGTTCGGCCCCGGCTTGAGAGTCCACAAGTGATGCTTCAAGAAAAGTTGACCTTTCGGGGAGATGAGCGAGCCGAGGAATTTGAGGACGGCCAGGGAAACATCATCCACCGTTGGACACTAGAACCGGGAACAACAATTATCGTTCACGATGCGTTGGTCCAAGTCTCTCACCTGCCCGACGATTCCAATCCCAAGACTTTTTCTGTTCCTGTTGCGCAGATTTCACCGGCAGTGCTTCGCTATACGCTCCCCAGTCGGTACTGTGACTCAGACAAGCTCCTCAGCTTCTCCGCCAACCAGTTTGGAAACATCATCAACGGAGTGGACCGGGTCATCGCCATTTGCAACTGGGTTCAACGCAATATCAACTATGTGACCTGTTCCGGGCGGCCCGATCTTTCAGCCTCGGAAGTCATGGCGCGGGGCTATGGGGTCTGTCGTGATTTTGCCCACGTTGCCATCTCCCTTTGCCGCGCCTTGAATCTACCAACACGTTATGTGACGGGACATTTGCCGGACATCGGTTGTTTTGATCCGGGTACCCCGATGGATTTTCACGCCTACTTCGAAGTCTACCTGGAACATCAATGGCGTACCTTCGATGCCCGTTTTAACACACCGCGAATTGGACGCGTGAAGGTCGCTCACGGCCTCGATGCGGTCGATGGTTCGTTTTCCACCGTTTATGGGCAGGCAGCTCTCACTTCCTTTGAAGTGTGGAGTTACCAGGTCAATCCGACAATGGTTTCGATTGGGGATCCTATCGACCTGTCGAAGCGTCTCGACGGAACTCCTCAAATTCGGTTCGTCTGATCTTCTGGCCCGTGAAAATACACATCCATCATCGGACGAGTTATCATTACGCAGCCAAGGTTTCACTTGGGCCGCATCGACTCATGATGCGGCCTCGTCAAAATCACGGCATCCAGCTCGAAAGTTGTTTATTTGAAATTTCCACCTCCCATCAACTCCGTTGGATTCGTGATCTTCATGAAAATGACATCGGCATTATCGATTTTTTGGCCCCCACGCTCGAACTGGTCATCCACGCTGACTTTGTTCTCAAAATTTCAGAAGATAATCCCTTCAATTTCGTCGTTTCACCCGAAGCATCCGAATATCCCTTCTCTTACGAACAAGAGCTTTTCATTGAGCTTCGTCCCCTGATTCGCACCAGCTACGCCAGGGACACAGATCGGATACGCGAGTGGCTTCACCCCTTTTGGCATCCAGGCAAACGAGTAGCCACACTGGAACTCTTCCAACAGCTTAATAGTCACATCTACCGCACGTTCCGCTATCAACGAAGACTGGAGAAAGGAGTTCAGTCGCCAGCGGAAACCTTGGAAAAGAACAGCGGATCGTGCCGGGATTTCGCCACGCTCTTCATGGAAGCTTGTCGTTCACTTGGCTTGGCGGCCCGCTTTGTCAGTGGCTATATGTACTCCTTGGAAATCACCGGGCGAATGTCGATGCATGGTTGGGCGGAGATCTATCTTCCCGGTGCCGGCTGGATCGGCTTCGATCCCAGTTGGGGAATCCTGGCCGACTCCCATTATTTCGCCGTTGCCGTCACTCGTCATTCCGAGCATGCGCCCCCCATTTCAGGAACCTATGTGGGAATTCCCCGCGTGTTCTTAAAAACCCAGGTGGACCTATACGTAAAAAGACTCGATTCTGAAAAGGCAATACCTTCTCCCCTTGAGGCAATAGTTGACTGAACCACTTGGCCGAGAGGTCTTGGGAACATCGACTAATCCAAGCCGAACGACATCCGCCGGGTTTCACGCTGGTGGCAGGGCGGTTTATTACCTCTGCTTGATAACGGACACTAATCTAAAATGTTCGCCTCGATAGGGTGAACACCCCATGACATCCATCTCACTACTGAGGCAAAATTCAAATCATGAAACCAATTTTAGGAAAAGACTATCGGTCAACGAGGATCATGTCCTTTTTCAAATGATGATTCCGGAACGTTGCAAATCAAAACCATGAATAAACGGGGGGACACAACTTTCGCTCGGAATGGTTTTTTGCACCTGAGTGGGGCGATCCTTCTCCTCGGTTTTTTCTCCAGTTGCGGTCATCCTGAACGAATTCAGGTTCAGGGATACGTCGAAGGCGAATTTGTTTATGTTTCCTCTCAATTGGCGGGGCCGTTGCAGAGCCTGGACGTGCAAAGGGGAATGCAGATGAAAACGGGCGAGCCTCTTTTCGAACTCGACCGGACCGTTGAGAAGGCCGCGCTTGATCAGGCCCAAGCTTCACTCGCCTTCTCGGAACAGGATTGGAAACGGCAGGAAGACCTCAGTCTCACGCCTGGCTCAGCGTCGACACGGGATCTCCAGCTCTCCCGCTCGGCTCGGGACCAGGACGTCCAGCGCCTTGCCCAAGCTCAATGGAACTTCACGCAAAAGGTCCAGGCAGTTCCGCAGGCCGGCCTTGTTTTTGACACGCTCTATCGGCAAGGAGAATGGGTTGAGGCCGGACATCCGGTGGTCGTGTTGTTGCCTCCAGAAAACATCGAAGTGCGTGCATTCGTTCCGGAAACTCAGATCGGCACGATTCATCCCGGCGAGCCAGTCCAAGTCTTTGTCGATGGCGTGGCTGAGCCCTTCAAAGGGACATTGCGTTACATTTTTCCACAAGCCGAATACACTCCACCCGTTATCTATAGCCAGGAGAGCCGCAGCAAACTGGTCTTCATGGTCGAAGTCGATTTCGATCCGGAGACAGCCGCCAAACTACACCCCGGACAACCGGTGGATGTCCAATTTGGCCCTTGATCCCATGGCCAACGATTTCGCCATCGACGTCAAGGGTATGACGAAGCGTTACGACAAGCGCACTGTCGTCAACAACATCGATCTTCAGGTTCGTCCTGGTGAAATCTATGGTTTTCTCGGTCCCAACGGCAGTGGCAAGACAACATTCATCCGGATGCTCTGCGGTTTGCTGCATCCCGATGCCGGAAGCGGCACGTGCCTCGGCCACGACGTGATCAAAGATAGTGAATCGATCAAGTTGCAGGTAGGCTACATGACCCAGCGGTTTAGTTTTTACGAAGATTTGAGCATTGCTGAAAACCTCGATTTTGTCGCCCGTATGTACAGCATGAAAAACCGGAAGGAGGCCGTGCAAAAGAGCATCGAACTGCTAGGGCTTTCCGGCCGCGAAAAACAACTGGCGGGTCAGCTTTCGGGCGGTTGGAAACAACGAATGGCACTGGCTGCCTGCCTGATTCATAGTCCCAAGCTGCTTCTGCTCGACGAGCCCACGGCGGGTGTGGATCCCAAGGCCCGGCGAGATTTTTGGGAACAAATTCAACTTTTGGCTGCCCAAGGCCTGACGTTTCTCATCACCACCCATTACATGGACGAAGCGGAGCGCTGCAACCGGGTGGCTTACATTTCTTATGGAAACCTGCTGACCCACGGAACGGTCGATGAGGTGATTGCCCACGTTGGCCTGACCACTTGGTCGGTTCATGGCACAAAGCTCATCCATCTTGCCGAAAAACTCCGCCAGAAGCCCGGAGTGGAACAGGCGGTCATCTTCGGCACCACACTTCATGTCAGTGGGGTGGACGCGACCGCGCTGGAAAAGGCCATTGCCCCGTTTCGAACCGGATCTTTTCAGTGGGAGAAGATTCCCTCGGTATTGGAGGATGTCTTTATTCATCTCATGGATAAATCGAAGGACAATTTTTCCTCATGAACTGGCTGCCTCAATTCTCGCTTGAGCGCTTCAAGGGCATTGTCCTGAAAGAATTCATTCAGATGCGGCGTGACCGCCTGACCTTCGCGATGATGCTCGGCATACCGTTGATGCAACTGATTCTCTTCGGGTACGCCATCAACGTGAACCCGAGGCATCTTCCCATCGATATACGGCTTGGGGACAATGGCCCGCAAGGCCGCACTCTGCTCTATGCATTCAAGAATACAGACTATTTCGATTTCATTCGGTTGCTGAAAAGCGATGAAGATGGGCGGGAATCGCTCGCCCGGGGCGACGTGCAATTTGTCATCAGTATTCCTCCCAATTTCTCCCGCGACCTGCTTCGCGGTGACCGGCCCGTGGTCCTGATCGAAGCCGACGCGACCGATCCCAGTGCTACGGGATATGCCCTTAGTTCCGTGAATGCCCTTCTCACGACTGCGTTGCAAAATGATCTTAAGGGCTCTCTCTCCTATCTCAAGGGCATCGAAGATCCCTTCAATGTGCAAGTCCACTCGCTCTATAACCCAGAAATCAACACTCAGTATAACATCGTGCCGGGCCTCATGGGAGTCATTTTAACCATGACCATGATCATGATCACCGGACTAGCGATAACCCGCGAACGGGAACGAGGCACGATGGAAAACCTTCTCTCCATGCCGACGCGGCCTCTGGAAGTTCTAGTGGGCAAGATCACGCCTTATATTCTCGTCGGATACGTGCAACTGGGCCTGATTCTGTTCATGGCCCATTTCCTCTTTGGTGTTCCAATTCTCGGCAGCATATCGCTTTTGCTGGTGGCCGCCTTTGTCTTCATCGCGGCCAATCTCGCTATGGGAATCATGTTTTCAACCATTGCGCAGAACCAACTTCAAGCCATGCAAATGGCTTTCTTCGTCTTCTTGCCTTCGATTCTCCTTTCCGGCTACCTCTTCCCCTTTCGGGGTATGCCTGTATGGGCACAGGCCGTCGGAGAGATTATGCCTTTGACTCATTTCATGAGGATCGCCCGAGGCATCCTGCTCAAAGGAAACGGTCTCTGGGAAATTGCGCCCGAAATCTGGCCCATTGCGCTTTTCGCAGCCATCGCCTTGACGATTGGCGTGAAGCGTTATCGTCAGACTCTCGATTAGTCAGTCAACTCGCGTTTATCTAAGAGTGCCAGCGCAAGACCGATCATGCAGAAGTCAATATTCCTGCAGGGCTTTGGTAAACTTCGAAAGCTCGTCCGGGGACACCGTTTTGATCGAGTAGGAGTTTGCGCCGAGACTATAGGCATGCCCAACTAAGCTTCGATGATCTTTGCACATGCCTGAAGATCAATCGATTCAGTGACAGCCAAGCAACCCTTCAACTGTGTTTCCGCCTCGATCCAGTTATTCAAGTCGCGACCTTCTTTGCAGCCCCGCATCACGTAAATATAGTGCGCCAGTTGTGTAACAGCTTGGTGAAAAAGTGATTCCTCTGTGACATCGTTGGGCATTGGGTTCATAGCTCGATATTTCTTCCTGAAAGGCGGTTCGACAATCCATTGGAAAAGTTTGGAACGCCTACTTCCCGGCTGGCACGGTAGGTAGCGTCAAACAAGTCTTCCCAATTCAGATTTTTGGCCTTCATTCGATAGGAATATTTTTTCCTCTTCTTCGGTGCTTTCATAACGATTGAGCCAGTAACTTAGCTCTCTAGCCGTATGCCGTGCTATGGGGTCTTGACCCCATACAAAAGGTTACCACTTTGGGCTGAAACAGCGTCGCCATACCGCGAGCTAAGAGTGACTTGAAATGTATTGAGAAAGCATTCCGAGCCCTAAGGACATGATGGCCATCACAAGTAACATCTGACCCACGACCCTCCACTTCCTTTTCTTTTCATAAACGAAACAGCATGTTCGCGAATAAGGTGACGCCTCCCTTATGAGAATGGCGGAAGCACCAAATAGTGCCATGGATCCGAGATAAAACATAAGCGCGAAGTTTACGGCGAGATCAAAGACCTTCGCTCAAGCAGCCAGCGGTGGTCTGGAGTAGGCTCGTCATTGGAGCGTCATTGAATCGAATTTAAAGCCGGGAAAATAATGAAGCATAACATAGAGCACGATGACGGCACCGAAGATGGACAGGAGAAATCCTGCCGGATGAAAATAAGCACCGTTTGCTGGTCTTGAAAAAATCCGTGCGATTAGCCCGCCAACCACAGATCCTCCAATGCCGACGAGGGTGGTTTCAATAAAACCCATGTGGTGCACCGCAGGCATCAAATGACGGGCGATAAGACCAACGACAAAACCGACAAGGATCGACCAGATAATATGAAGCATACTGTTAGGAATTAGATTTACCTGATCTTCGTAGCGAGGTTCAGGGGTTGACTAAAGATGCGCTAGGAACCTGTCGGTCGCTATGGGGTATTCACCCTATAGCGAAGATTTCCAGTTACGGCTTAGAGTTACGTGCCCCCTTTATGAGGGCGGATGCCACTCGTGCGCTTGCTCAACCGTATATTTAGCCAGCTCTTTGGGTAACTCAAACGAATCGATCAGATATTGGACTACCACGTTACGCCGATCTTTTATGACAACGTGACCGTCATCGAAGTAGTACGAGACTAATCAAAAGCCCGATTATTTATTGTGCTCTGCCGGCGCAACCTCGACGACGATGTCGGGCCCTGATCAGAACCCGACTTTCACACCGGCGGAGGCAGACTGCCCAAAGAAGGTCGAGCCGCCAGCTTCCGCCTGATAATCGACAAATAAGGTGACGGTCTTGTTCAATTCGGCATCGATTCCAAACCCAAGCAACGCCGTGTCGCTATCGCCTCGAGGCGTTTGCACGGAGAAAGTCCCTCCGGGCAACCCTTGGAACGCGCTGGTGATGAGTGCGGGGTTGTTGAGGAATTCATGCTGCCAGAAGGCACTCGCATGGGGAGTCAGGACGATCGAACCAATGTTCGCTGCGTAACGGACCGTGCCACCGATTCGGCTGCGAAGGGAATCATTTGACTGGTTGTTGACGCTCAAGTTGGCCGCGCCTGCGCCGGTTTCATTGAAGTTATCGATGCCCAGATTGACATAGGTCAAACCGAGGCTGGGCCCGAAGGTCCAGTTTTTCCGGTGGAACTCGTAGCCACCATCGATGTCGGCCCCGAACTGATTGCCGGCGGTCGAACCGGACGCGGTTCGGTTAACCCCAGGAATGATGATATTGCGATTCGTGGAGTATTCGTTCCGCGTGTAAGTAACCAACCCATTGGCATAGAACCCTTTCTTGTCGGCATAAGCCACATAGAGGCCCGGCGTATAGCTATCGACCTTCGCGGTGCTTCCCTCGTTATCAAGGTTCGCATCGGTATGGCTGTAGCCGAAGAGCGCGCCAACCCGGACAGTCGTTGAGACTCGGTAATCAATACCAGCGCGAACACGACCCGTGGTATAGGAGGAATGGTTTACATCATTATTACCATCCAGATCACCCAGATCCACACCGCCATCGACAAATCCGTTCCATCGATTCAAAGGCATTTCAAGTCTCATGTCTTTCATGTCCTTGGGATCATTCATCTGCACGCCGCCGAGAACAAGCTGTCCAGAATCGCTCAAGAGACCGGGGTCAGACACAGGTGACCAAGCCAGCAACCGGCTCTTGATCTGTGAAAGCTGGGGGCCGAGGCGACTATCATTAAACGCGAACCCGGACGTGTCGATACCGCCTTTCCCGTTGCGCTCTCGGGCGAGTTCATCATCGAGGTTCTGCATGTCGAGCGCGTAGTTGTCGAACGCCACGTTGTGGAGGATTTCAAAACGCTGCGGAGAGAGCTGATTCAAGGCCGCTCCAAGTGAACCGCCGTTGCTCGCGGCGTTTAACCCGGTAACGATATTGTCGAAGAAGTCCTTCACAGTGCCCGAGGGCATCGCGAGTGAGCCATTGTTGTTGAGGACGGTGAGGTTGTTGTCGATATTCGCGGCCACACTGCCCTGGTTTGGCGTCAAACCGGAGAACGAATCGAAAGGCTTCAGCAAAGTGACAATCGCGCTGTCGGTTGGTTGCGAGCCTCCAAAGGTATCGTTGTAGGTCGTGACGGTGTAGAACGTCGGATCAAACGAGGCTAGGTTCGTCTGGGTCGGGAAGAGAAACTGAGTTGTCAGCGGTGTTGTCGCGGAGACGGCGACATAGTGCTGCCCCTGACTAGGCACGCTGGTAGACTCAAAATTCAGGCTCAACGTCCCTCCGAGAAAGGCGGCCCCGGACACCGCGAGCGTGTCGTAGTTCGTTCCGGCAATACCAGAATTTGTCGAGGGCGTGGGAACGGGCGACGAGACCACCTGGAGCAACAAAGTGCCTCCAGCGGTTTGCGTGTAGGAGCCATTGACATTGATCGCCTCGGTCGTGCTGCCGGTATTACCGGTTTGGGTTGCCGTGGTTTCCAACGTGCCCGAGTTGACGACGGCGCCGTTACCCAATGCGCTACTGAAATGGGAGCCCGATGTCGCGCTGCCTGCAACCAGTGTACCCGCGTTGATGGTCGTGCCGCCGTTGTAATTGTTGGCACCTGTCAGGGTCATGGTGCCGGATCCATTTTTCACCAAGGCGAGGTTATTGGGCGCTCCCACATCTGTGATAGTTCCGTCGAATTCATAGACCGGGCGCGCACCAGGAATACTCGAATTAGCGTCATTGACCGTCAGGGTCGCAGGGCCATGACCACTGTTGGTTACCGTCGTACCCGCCGTACCCGATAGAGAGGCGATGGTTTCGCTGTTACCATTGGTGTCGAGTGTACTGCCGCCGCTAAGAGCAAAGTCCGAATTGGGGCTAAAGGCCTTTCCTGTGCCAGAAAGTGTGTCGGCCTGAAGGATTCCTCCCATCAGCTGCGTCGATCCGGAATAGGTGTTACCGGTGGCATCACCCGTCAAAATCAACTTGCCCGTGGTGACGGCGCCAGCATTGACCCAGAGTCCATCGCTGCCGGTGATGTTTCCGCTTAGCGTCAATGAGGTCGCGGTAGGGACATTCACAACCAGCGGAGGGGCAAGGATGAAGTTATTGGCCAGCGAATAGCTGTTGCCAGTGATAGCACCATCTGTGGTCAGCGTCGTGAGTGCGTTGACCGTGACCGTTGTTGATCCGAAAGGAGTGATCGTCGTTGGCGTGGTCGTCGTGCTGCCATCGGTGGCGCCATTACCGATTTCCACCGTGCCTGCGGTCAGGTCTCCGACAAGCCCAAACATGGTGCCACCGGTGTAGATGTTGGCGTTCGTCAGGTAAAGCGTGCCAGTTCCTTCCTTGGTCAACCCGTGTGTTCCATCGACAACACCATTGATCACCATCCCTGCGACGTTGTTGACCGTGATGCCAGCAATATTCGAAGTGTTGGCGCCAAGCAAAAGATTGGTATTGATCGTCGTCAAGCCCGCTCCCGAATTGATCGTGATCGTGCTTCTCGTGTCGGTGGGACCGGAAAGGGTAAGGGTAAAGGAGGGGCCGACGTCTGGCTGATTGATCGTCACGTCAATCGGATCGTTGACCGTAAGGCTTGCGATGGAGATGGCCGCATCGAGAGTGGTCGTTTGATTCATCGGCGGGTAGAAAGCACCGGGACCGGTCACCGAAAAAACAACATTGGCCCCGGGAGTGAGAGCCCCGGTGGTCGTGCCAGTGGCATCGGGAGACCAGTTCGTTCCCGACCACGTATTGTCCGCATTGCCGTTCCAGTAAGTCCCAGCCATCGGGACCGGGGGAAATGGCGGCGCAATGGCATTGAGATTGATCGTATTTCCTCCCGCCATGGTGACTGCTCCATTAATCGCCAGGGCGCGCCCAACTGATAGACTGGCCGCGGGATCGAAGGAGATGCTGGCATCGGCCAAGATATTTCCGTCAAACATCGTGCCGGTACCCAAGGTGGCTGATGTACCTATCTGCCAAAAGACGTTCGGATCCGCACCTCCCAGCAAGATCACTGCGGAACTGGAGGCTGTGGTCAAAGTGCTGGCGATCTGGAAAACATAAGCGCCGGTGGGATCCAGTGTGTTGTCCAGTTTGAGCGTTCCGGTCAATTGGGCCGAGCTGGTGAACTTATAGACCCCGGGCGCGAGCGTCATACCTCCTAGATCCAAACCGGTTAAACTGGCCGTGACTGGCTCGCCAGCCAGCAGATTGAAGGCCGTAATGGTATCGGCATGAGCCGTCGCCGCGGGGCCATTATTGATGTTAATGCTCCCATTGATCACGATGCCGGGCGGAAATCCCGTAACGGCAGTTCCGGGACTCACACCCAAGTTTCCATTAATGATGGTTGCCCCCGTACTGGTGACCGCAGAGCCGCCCAAAATGGTAAAATTCCCCGCCGTGCCCAAATCAGAAACGGTCTGGGCCTTCACCGACCAAGAGGTCGCTAGTAGGCCCGAAATGATGATTGTTGCTGCTCGTGCCGCCCTGGAATTTCGTTTCATGGGGTAGTGTTTACCGCAGAAATGCGCCAGACCGCTATGGGGTGTTCACCCCACTGCCAATCTATGGCTTCCTTAACTCCGTGAGCTAAGAAATGCTTAATATCTCGGCGGGCTAATCAAGAATCGCTCAATGTTTCGCAGGTGTCGAAGCAGTCGCTGGAGTTGTTTTGAGGAGGGCTTGCTGCGTAATTCTCTTATCGTTCTCGGCCACGGCATCTTTTCCGGCAAAGACTCCACCCATGTAGGCGAGCCCAAGTCCGCCTGCGATGAGAAATGTGCATATAACGCCCAAGAGGATAAGGGCAGTAGCGGGTGAATCCTTTTCGATAATGGTTTCCATAGTTTTACTCCAGTAGTTGTTACTTGAAGTCAAACTATTCAGCAGTTCTACCGAAGGCTATGTGGTGCACACCCCATAGGAACAAATAGAATTCACGCGTACTCTCACGATTATAAATATGAAAAACATATCCATTCGAACCTTGGCATTAACCGCCGCAACTATCGCCCTTCTGGGGTTGGCGGGAAGCGGCCCTGTCTCCGCCGATCCCTCCCTTATCATCCAGGTTGGCTCGCAAGGCCCGCCTCCGCCGCAACAGGATTATCAACAATGGCAGAGGCCCTATCAATCCGCCGTGTGGATACCCGGCCATAATGAATGGCGAGATGGACAGTACGTCTGGATCGGCGGCTACTACGGCTACCCTCCTCATCAGCACAGTCATTGGGTGCAGCCCACCTAGGAGACCCTACGTCGAATGAATTAGTGCTCGGGGCGACAGAGTTTGGTCGGTATCAAACGTCTGACGGAGGCGTAGTTCAATGGGACGGTGCCTCTGGAATAAGCACAATACTTTTGGAGTCCTTGGTACAGGGCCGCTCTCAAGATTGTATCGTGGCCTTTTTCGATATTCGTGGCTTCACGTCTTGGTCGGAGACACATAAAGCGGATGCTCAAGAAGCCAACTATGAACCGCAGAGCCACCGCTTTGAGTGATGAGGTAATCCATGGAGTACCTGGGATGATCTGGCGCTGTCGATTTGTATATCGGACTGCATGATCCCCGGTGGAATACTTTTTATGGGGTGTTGTCGAGGGGGAATGAAATCCATCGCTCTTCAAATTTTCAAGGTCTGCAACCGCATCGATTATATCGTGGGTACTCCACAAAATACAAAGTCCGGCGATTTGGTTCCTGCCTTTAATGCATTTGCAAGGGAACTTAAAAGCGGAAATCCTGTAAGCGCGGCAATACGCGCGACGGGTGCAGTGAACTGCCACTTCATTTGCCATGATCGACAGGAATTGCAAGTCGAGTTGAATTTGACCCAGCAACTCGACCGAATTGAGGAGCGCGTGCTTGACTCATGGTTACACCTCATTGCTCTTCGGAATACGAATGACAGAAAGGTACGATTGCCCGGTCAATATCGTCCCCGCAAGTAGATGCTATTACTCAGGGATTGCGACGCCAGTGCGCCACTCGTACCATTTTGCGAAGGGGCGACGGTGGCAGAATTGCCCCTCGGTCACCTTCTGCGGTAATGGACTCGTAGGCGCCTGTAGATTCAACATCCTTCATCCTGTTGGATGATTATCAGGATAGCTCACCTCCGCCTCTACTTCTCGTCCTTAGCTTGGATACTCGATCCTTTAGCCCCTATTGGTATGTTCCATTCTCCGTAGGCAGTGCTGACAGAGGCTCTCAGTAACCGTAAGGTGGTCGAACAATGTCTTTATCGCTATGGAGGTAATAAGGCGATGGGAGGGCCTGCCTCTACGAAACCAACTGCAATCCATGGGGTTGACTCTGTCGATACACGTCAACATCCTTGAGCCAACCCAAAAGCTGGTTCCAATTCCCACGCATTAGGGTAGCCCTCTCCCGCCGTCTCTCCTTTTTGACGGCTTCAATTCGACATTTGGCCCAAGGGGGACCCGTATCCCATCTTTCCTGGATCGGCTTCAAAATGCATTCGTTTTCCCGTCACCGGATGGACGAATGAAAGCTTCCAGGCGTGGAGCCCCATCGGTGGATCATCCACCCGAAGGGTTTGGGTGGCATCGGCGTTCCGGCCCTCCCGATAAACGGGATCTCCCGAAACCGGAAAGCCCAGATGCCAGAGGTGAAGCCGAATCTGATTCGTGCGTCCTGTGAGGAGACGCGCCCGAAGCAACGCGGTTCCATCGTCGTGACGCGCCAGTACTTCGAACTCGGTCCGTGCCGATAAACCCGCTTCCGGATCAATTTCGCGCATTCCGATCTCGCCGGCTTCTTCGCTGATCGCGGCATCACATATTTGGTGATCCCATGCCGGATGACCGACCACCTTTGCCAGATAGATTTTTTGAACGTCGCCCCGCTCAAATTGCGGCTGAAGAATTCCGGCAAAATGACGGGTTCGCGTATAGACGATCAGGCCGCTGGTATTTGCATCGAGGCGATGGGCAGCGCGTGGTTTTTGTGGGTGATAGACCTGATGCAAAATAAATTGGAGCGTATTGCGATTGAATCGCCCGCTCGGGTGAACGGGGAGTGGCGCGGGTTTGTTCAGGACAAGGATGGCCTCGTCTTCATAAACGATACGGATCCCGGAATCCACGTCCGGCTCAACGATGCCAGACTGCAAAACGAAATAGCGCGCTCCCGCTTCAACGCGGTGCCCCACTTCGACCGGCTCGCCCTTTGCATTCAAAAGCTGGCCTTCCTGACAACGCATCTCCCATTCACTGCGGAGCACGTGCTTCAAAATACCGCTGAGAAAATCAAGCAGCGTCGCGCCATTCCACTCGATCGGCACAATCACGGGCTTGCGATTATCGTAGGGAATGGATCCAGGCAGCGGAGTGGTCACGCGGCGAATCTGCTCCTGACGCAGCTGGATCGTTTCCGCCATCTTCTGCGCGGAAGTCGTAAAGCAATAAGGACACGTTTTGCCCGCAACATAACGCTCATCCTCCTGATCGGTTTCCGTTAACGGCGCGAGACAGCCGTAACATTGGGCACTCTGCGTCTCGCGTAAGGCGGGATCGACCCCCACGCGTTGATCGAAGACAAAACATTCACCGTCATAGTGCGTGCCGCCGCATTCCTCGAAATATTTCAGGATGCCGCCATCAAGTTGGAAGACATCGAGGAAGCCTTCCCGCTCCATGTAAGGGCCCGCCTTCTCGCAACGAATGCCGCCGGTGCAAAACATCACGATCGACTCCTTTTTCATTTCGGAGGGAAGCTGTCGCACGGCTTCTGGAAACTCCCGGAAATGGTCGAGGCCCAGGACTTTTGCCCCGCGAAAAGTTCCGAGCTTTACCTCGTAGTCGTTTCGCGTATCCAGCAGCGTGACGGGGCGCCCCTCGTCGAGCCATTGTTTCAGTGTACGGGCCGTGATCTTGCGCGATGTATTTTTCTCCGGCCGGATGCCTTCAACTCCAAACGCGATGATTTCCTTTTTGATTCGGACCAACATGCGGTTGAAAGGCTGATGCGCACTTGTGCTGACCTTTGGATTCAAGTCCTCCAGTCCCGGAATCGCCCGCAATTCACCCAAGAGATATCCAATTTCGTCCGCGCCTCCCGCGACGAAAAGGTTGATCCCCTCCGTGCTGAGCAAAATAGTTCCCTTGAGCCCCCATACCCGGCATTTCTCCACCAAAAGAGCCCGGCGCGCCTTCAGTTCATCCATGGCCACAAACCGATAAGCGGCAATGTTGGTGATCAGGGACATTGAGAGGAATGTTAGCTCAAGCACCCGCCGATGGAAAGAATCGACCGCCGGCTACGGGTTGGATGTCTTCACCTTTGCCTCGTGAACATATCTTATTCATTGACTATCACTCCTTCATTTGTAGCCTATTATACAGAAAGTCGTAACAGCATTGACAGAGTATCGACATCACCGTTTGCTCGACCTTTACCGATGGACACCTTTCGTCCCTCTCTTCCCTCGTCGGCATTCGCGCACTCAAACCGACTCATCCCCCAACATTTCATTTAAACTATGAACACCACCTATTATCTGGCTTGTGACGTCGGAGCTGAAAACGGACGCATCGTGTTGGGGACGCTGGCCAAGGGGCAGTTGACCCTCGATGAAATTCACTCGTTTGAAAATAAGACCCAGGAGATCAATGGTTATCTTTGCTGGGATCTGGCTTCACTGGAAAAGGAGATTTTTGCCGGAATCGCAAAAGCAGCGGATCTCAACCTGCCGATTTCGGGACTCAGCGCCGACTCGTGGGGAGTCGATTACGTGCTGCTCGATGGTGACGACAGGCCCCTGCAATCGCCGTCCTGCGGCGCTAACGGAGGAGGCGAAGCGGCGTCTGTCCGTCTCCTGAAAAAGCTTTCGCCCGCCGCAATCTATGCGGAGACCGGCATTGCGCTGATGCCGCTGCACAGCCTGTTCCAGATCGAAGCGGAACAGTCGGCTGACCCGGCGCTTTTCCGGCGCGCGACACGCCTTCTCCCCATCGCCGATTACCTCAATACTCGCTTTTCCGGCGTGGCGGCCTGCGAGGAATCGCTGGCCAGCATGACGCAACTTTACAACCCGCAAACACATTCGTGGTCGCCTCAATTGATGGAGGCGCTTGATTTGCCGGAATCGCTCCTTCCCCCACTTGTCCCGGGCGGCACGGCGTTCGGGCCGGTGATCGACGACTTGCGAAAATATCCCGCGCTATTCAATACGCGAGTGATTGCCACTTGTTCTCACGACCGGGCCGCCGCGATTGCCGCCGTGCCCGCGAGAGCTGAACAACGGTGGGCCTTTTTTCATTCCGATACGCGTTCACAATTCGGGGTGGAACGTCAGGAACCGATTATCAGCTGTCATGCGCGCGAAAGCGGATTCACCAACGAGGTTGGTCTCGGCGGCTCAATCCGTTTTCTCAAGAACAACCTTGGACTCGGGCTCGTGCAGGGATGTCGTCGCGGCTGGGCCGCTACGGGCGAGAACTATTCGGATGAGGAATTGACCCGGTTGGCCGAGCAAAACGGTCCCGCCCGGGCACACTTCTCGCCCGAGGATCCCCGCTTCCACGAGCCGGGCGACATGCTCGAAAAGATCGCCTCATTCTGCCGTGAAACCGATCAACCCGTTCCCGCCACGCCCGGAGAAGTGGTCCGCGTCATTTTGGAAAGCCTCGCGCTGGGCCATGGCGAAACCTTGCGCCAACTCGAGGCGCTCACCGGCCAGGAGATCGAAGTGCTCCACGTCGTTGGAAGGGGATCGGTCAACGATCTCCTTAACCAGCTTACGGCGGATACGACCGGCCTTCCCGTCATCGCAGGACCGGAGGATGCCGCCGCGATCGGCAACATCCTTATCCAGGCGCTGACGCTCTGGCATCTCAAGTCACCGGAACATCTGCGCAGCATCGTCTCTTCCTCATTTTCACCGCGAATCTTCAAGCCGGGATATGGTTTTGCGAAAGCGATCCGGGACAAGTTCCGCGCTTTTGGTGAACGACTCGGCGCAGTGGAAGCGGCGGCCTAGCGTCAATATCCCACTCCCTATTTAAAATCCGTCATCCTGAGTCGTAACGATATAGTTGAAAATATCGGAAACACTTAGGCATTCATTATCCAGAATCATATAGCCAAGGGTAGGACTCGCCCGGGAGTCCTACCCTGGGTTAGATCAACATGCCTTGTACCCTGAAAAGGGTTCTATCTTTTCGGTGATCGATACGAGGTCGCGTACTCCAACCCTTTCGGGGTAGCTTTTTCTTCCCTCTACCCAGGGTAGCTCGTTCCTCGCAACCCTGGGCTATATGATTTAATCCCTTCAGGATAATCGGGCTGATTTGGTTAGGCGCACCGGAATAATTACGGCGTCGTCTTCGGGCTGGTGGGTTGATCCGCTGTGGTCGCTGCTGGTTGGGCTACCGGGATCTTGTCCGTTTTGTCTTCGACCGCTGGGGTGTTATCCGCCGTGGTCGAGTCGTCCGCTTTTTTCGTTGAGGATGCTGAGTCCTGGTCATCCTTGTTTTTCTTCGCGCCGGGGACCGGATAGACGCGCGCCATGAAATCTTTCACGATGGCGCCCGCCTCGACGCCGCCAAGGAGACCGGCATCTTCATCGTTCTTGCCTTCACCCTGTTTGTTGTCCGAGGCCTGGCCTTCGATCACGACCGAAAACGCGTATTGAGGATTGTCCGCAGGATAATAGCCGGAGAGCCAGGCGATCTGCCGCGGTTTTTCCTTCGACCCGACCTGCGCCGTACCGGTCTTGGCGGCGATCTTGATGTCGTCACGATGGGCCACCGTCGCGGTGCCGTCGTCGACGACATGAATCATCGCATCCTTCAGCGTGGGCATCCATTTCTCGTCGAAGGTCACCGTGCGCAACGTCTCGATCGGAGTTTGCTTGATCACTTTTCCATCGCGGTCCTCAACATCCTTCACGAGGCGTGGCCGATAATAGGTTCCATCATTGGCTATCGTAGACATCAGGCTGACCATCTGGAGCGGCGTCACCAGGACGTCGCCCTGCCCGATGGAGGTGTTAGCCAAGTCACCATTACCGAATTCGCGATTGTGTACTCGCTTGACGAACTCATTGTCCGGCAGCAAACCGGGCAGCTCACCCGGAAGAATGATGTTCGTCAGGCTGCCAAAATTCAGGCTGCGCGCCGTATCGAGCAAGACATCGCGGCCCACCTTGAGGCCCAGCGACATGAAGTAAGTGTTGTACGAGTGGGCGAAACCCTCCTGGTAGGTGATGTCGCCGTGCTCCTTCGGGAAGTTGAAGTGAACGCTACCGACATCCAGGTAGCCGGGGCAATGGACGACCCAATTGGGATCGAAAACCCCGGCGTTCATCGCAGCAATTGACGTAACGGTCTTGAAGCCCGATCCCGGCGGGTATTGCGCATGGATAGTGCGATCCACGAGCGGATTGTATTCGTTGCTGTTGAGGAGATTCCATTCGTCTGCGGCAATGCCGGGCACAAAAATATTCGGATCGAAAGTCGGCTGCGAAGCCATGGCCACGATGTCACCCGAGTGAACGTCCATGACCAGTCCGGCCTTGAGTATCTTGGGGCTATCGGACAGGGCCTGCTCCATGGCTGCCTGCATTTTGGAATCGATTGTGAGCCTCACATTGTTGCCGTAGGTGGCAGGCGTATCCACCACGGAGGACCGTGCATAACCATCTTCTGTGGTGGAGACCATAAATTTTCCATCTTTACCGATGAGATCTGCGTTGCTGACGGCCTCAATTCCCGTCGCCCCCTTGTAGCGGTCATAGATGACATCGCCGCCGAGGTATTTGCCTTTGTTGCGTTGCTGGTCGCGTGAAAGATAGCCAATCGTGTGCGCCAGTTCGGTCCCCCGCGGATAGCTGCGAAGCGGAACGGTCTGGAGCCCGAAGCCCTTGCTCTCCAATCCCGCCGCCTCGAATTTGGCAACCTGGGCGGGCGTGAGATCTTCCAGAACGAGAAAGGGTTGATAGCGCTGGACGTGATACTGGCTGGTCAGGTCCTTGTCATCGATGGTGATCTGGGTGTCCAGTGCCTGCTGGACTTCGTCGAGCCGGTTGCGCATCCACTTCACGATATCGTCATCCGCAGTGGCTTGATCCGCGCCGGGCCAGCCGAGCACCAGGTTTTTTTCCGTGCGCATGGTCGCGTAGGCCGCTCCATCAGAGGAAAGGATATCGCCGCGCAAACCGGGCATTTTGTACTCGGCCAGGGCCGGAATCAGAGCATCGCGCTTGTTTCCGGAGTCCATCATCTGATCCGGGGCGAGGCCCGTTTCATCCGCTTCGTTGAACATCGTGGTCAGCCAGTCAGACCATTCTTTTGGTGCCTGACGTCCCTGCGCGCCCACTGGCGCCTGACTACCCAACGCATCGACCTCACTCTTTTTCAGGTAAACGAAAATATCACCCGGCGCTGGGGCCAGACCGGCCAACCCGCGAAGCGCTCCGGTGGAGCGATCGATTTCGACTTTGGTCAATTGTGGTGGAACGAGAAAAGGGCCCCCGGCGGCGACTCGCGTCGTGACCTGTTGCATGATGTCACCCCACAACGGCACGGCGGATTTCACGGCCAAATCCTTGCCGCCGATGGCACGGGAGTCATCGTAACCCACCCAGACACCGGCGATGAGCTTCGGCGTATAGCCGACAAACCACGCATCCCGATATCCCTCCGAATAGCCCGACATGCCAGCCAGTCCCGATTTGAAACCGTAGTCCCGCGTAAGTGTCCGGGCGGGGCCGGTGCGTAGTGCGTTCTCGAGCGTCAACGTCAATTGCTGATCGTCTAGATTATTGAGCACAGTATCCTGGCGGCTCTCCTTTTCCGGCTTGGTGTCGTCGTAAAGAACTTCCCCGGTGCGCGACTGGATCGACTGGATGATCTTGAGTTTGCGCCGGACTCCCCCATTGCCGAGAATCTGGTAGAGCGCCGTGACATCACCCAGAGTCATGGGATCGGGATTGAAGACGTTCGGTTTGTCGTTCGGCACATGGGTATCAACCCCCGCCTGTTGCAGCCAGTCGGCGAAGCCTTTTGCGCCCAGTTGCAATCCGACCCGCGTGGCGACTTCCTTTTTGCCGATGGCCAGGGAGTCCTGGATGGAAAGGAACCACTTGCTCAAGTCGACCATTGGATTGCCCAAGGCGAGGTCCGCCGCACTTGCCGTCGCGGTCGGGTCGATATAGGAGGCGTTGACCATCGTCGCCGGGTCGAGATTGAGACGGTCGAAGGCGAGCGCGTACATCGGAGCCTGAAGCAACGCGCCATTCTCGCGATGCGCCATCGTGATATGATCGAACTGGCTCTTGGAGAAATCACGGCCACCGATCCAGGCCAGTACGCGCCCGGAGTTCACATCGGCGACAATTGCCGAGCCCTGCAGCGGAGGCCGGACTGGGATTGGAGGCGATCCAGGGGCAGGCGCAGGAGGTGCGTTAGCCGCTTCCAAAGCCGTTAACTTGAGATTGATCTGGTCTTCGATGGCCTGCTGCAAATGCAGGTTGATATTGGTGTGCACGACCAGTCCCTGCGGCATTTCTTCCGTGCCCTCGATGGAAAGAATCTGCTCCATCTCCTTCACGGCGGCGACCATGACGAAGCTTTGTTGACCGAAAGGCTTGGCCGGCTGGATGCTGATCGGCGTGTTGACGTACCGGCTGTAATCGAGCGGACTGATGTACTTCGCCTCCTCCATCTGCTTGAGGGTAATGTCGCGACGCATCTTCGCCTTGCCCAAATCGACGCGCGGCGAGGAACTGGTCGGCGCACGGATGATCCCGGCCAAGAGCGCGCACTCGGGCACTGTCAACTGCATGGCGTCCTTGCCAAAATAGCCCTTGGCCGCCGCCTCCACGCCAAAGTACCCCTTACCGAAATAAATCCGGTTCAGGTAATAGTTCATGATCTGGTCCTTGGTCAGGCTGTGCTCGAGCCGGATCGCGACAAAGGCCTCGAGAAATTTCCGGTCCATGGTCCGCGAGAAATCGCCGATCAAGTGCTTGGCCAGTTGCTGTTCAATTGTGCTTCCTCCCTGCACGCCATGCGATTTCTTGGTCAGGTTCTCCCGCAAGGCCCGTAGGATGCCCCAATAATCGATCGCGCCATGGTCCTTGAAGCGGCGATCTTCCGCCGACATGACCGCCTCGCGCATGATGTCGGGAATCTCCTCGGGTTTGAGGACAATGCGGTCCTCGACGAAGATCCGGCCCAGTTCGTCGCCATTCACGTCGTAGAACGTCGAGGTGACGTTGAGGTCGTCGAGTTTCTTCAGGTCGTAGGTTGCCGCCTTAGCGTAATACTCCAGCGCCTTTTCATAGATGAAATAACCCAGGACCGCCCCAAGGACGATAAAGATGATGGAAACGATTTGGATGCCAGTCCAGAGCAGTCGCCAGATGGAGGTTTTCTTTTTGGCCGGGGTGGGTTGTCGGCTGCGTCGTGAACCTGGAACCCGGCGCGGGGGCGGCAACGTGGCCGTTGATTCCTTTGGCATCGCTGCCGGATCGACGATCTGGGCGCGAGATGAGAGCGGTTCGGTGCGTTTGGCCACAGATGTTTATAGCACAACTTGGCGTGAAATGTGTCTAAAATATGTGCCAACAGGACTTATCAGCCCCAAAGGGCAATAGAGGGGCGTCAACCGTGTGGCCATGGGATGGAATCGCATTCCTGCGGAAAGATATTACCTATGCGCCACTAATTGAAAAATCCCCGGTTCGCCGCGCTCGATTTTAAAAACGCCGCAAAACAGCCTAAGTCCCAAAACTGATCCCGACCGCCTTGGCCGTCTTGACCATCTGGCCGTCCGGCGGAACGTGTTTGATCTGGCCCACCGCTTCCTTGATGGTCACCGCGCCAATCTGGTAGTTGAGGTAACTGACCATCTGGCCGAATTTCTTTTCCTGGATCAACTGCACGGCACCCACGCCGAAACGGGTTCCCAGATTACGGTCCTGGGTCGTCGGTGCTCCGCCGCGCTGCAAGTGCCCCAGCACTACGGTGCGGGTCTCTCGCTTGGTACGCTCCATGATTTCGGCAGCGACCTGCGCGCCGATACCGCCCAGGCGAACTTCGCCCTTCGTTGCGCCATCCACCGTCAAAACGTCGCCTGCGGGATCCTTCGCTCCTTCCGCCACGACAATCAGGGTCGAGGCAGCACCGCTCGCCATCCGCTTTTCCACATGCGCGGCGAGCCTTTCATAAGAGAAAGGAATTTCCGGGATCAAAATCACGTCCGCGTTTCCGGCCAGTCCGCCATAAAGAGCGATCCAACCCGCGTGACGCCCCATGACTTCGAGCACCATGACGCGCTTGTGACTGGCCGCCGTTGTATGCAGGCGATCGAGCGCGTCGGCCACGCATTGCACGGCGGAATCGAAACCGAAGGTCGTCGCCGTCGCGGAAAGATCGTTATCGATCGTCTTCGGTACACCGACCACGGGAACGTCGTTTTCAAAAAGCTGGTCAGCCGTTGTCAGCGAGCCGTCGCCACCAATACAAACCAGCGCGCGAACGCCGAGATCGTTCAGCGTTTTTTTCGCCTCATCGATGATCGGTTGCGGAATCATCGCCTTCTCGCCCAAACCGGACTTGGCCACGAAGCGTCCCTTATTCGTCGTCCCGATGATGGTGCCCCCGGTGGCGGCGATGCCCTGCGTGTTGTCCAGAGTGAGAATCTTATAATTGACCGGCGAGAGAAGGCCCTCGTAGCCGTCGATAAAGCCGAGAACTTCCCAGCCCAAGGTGTGGGCCGAAGCCACGGTGGCGCGAATTACTGCGTTAAGGCCGGGACAATCCCCGCCGCTGGTTAAGACTCCGATACGAAAGCGATGCACGGATAATGGCTAACCCGGTTTATAAAAAGTGCAAACCAAATGACGCCTTTTTCGATTTTTTTTGTAAAAAAACGGTGACGCACGCTCAAGTATCGGCATTCTCGCACGAATGCAGCGTGAGTTTTCCGAATCTGAACCCGAGTTAATGGATCTGCCCGACGTGGATGAGTCGACCCTCCGCGTCGATCTCCAGCATCTCGCCAGCCTGAACCGTACCTTTGGCGGCAGGAAAGCGGTAGAGACTGTCTTTCACAAGCTGGCCGACAAGGCCCGCAAGCTCCTTCTCTTCGATCTGTGCTGCGGATACGGTGACCATGGCCGCAACCTGATCGAGCAGGCCAAAGCAAGCAACTGCGAGTTGACCATCGTTGCCCTCGACTTCCAGTTCCAGACGCTCAAGATCGCCCGGGAAGCCACGCCCAGCTCCAAAAAAATGTTCTTCGTCCAAGCCGATGCCCGCAAGCTGCCTTTCCGCAACAAGGCAGCCGATCTCGCCTTTTGCAGCCTCGCGCTTCATCACTTTGCCGAACCCGACGCCCTGATTCTCCTTAAGGAGATGGCCCGCACCGGACGCCGCGGCACCGCCGTCATCGATCTCGTCCGCAGCCGGATTGCCGCTTTCTGCATCTGGATGCTCACCGCCTTCATCATCCGCGATCCCATGGTCCGGCATGACGCGCGCCTATCCATCCGCCGCGCCTTTACGGGCCGTGAGATGAAAGACCTCACCCAAAAAGCCGGATGGCCCAACCTACACCAATCCAAATTTCTGTTGTTCCAACAGGCCGTTACTGCACGACTCGAAGCATGAGAACCTCCAACGTCATCACCATCAAGGCCTCGACCGAAACTATTTTCGGCGTCGCGTCCGATCTCACCCGCTGGCCCGATTTCCTTCCCCACTACCGCTATAACCGGTTTCTTTCGCCCATGCCTTGGGGTGGAATCGTCAAGATGTCGGCTGTCCGCACCTTCATTCCCACGACGTGGGTTTCCGTCTACCGGGTCGATACCGTGAAGCGCCAACTCCACTTCGAACACCTCCGTTCCTTTCTCAATGCCACCAAAGGCATGATCGTTGTCTGGACCTTTACCGAGACCCCCGAAGGCGTCCGGGTCGAGATTACCCACGATTCGGAATTGCATTGGCCCTTGATCGGTGGCTTTGTTAACAAGTACATTGTGGGCCTCTTTTTTATCCATCACATCGCAACCCTGACCTTGGCGGGTCTAAAGCGTAAAGTCGAAAGTATGCATTCATGAGTTCACGCGTCGTTATTACAGGAATTGGAGCACTAACCTGCGTCGGCCACGGCCGCCAGGGCCTCTGGCAGGGCATTCTCCGCGAAAAATCAGGGATTAGTTTCATTACGCGTTTTGACGCGTCCCATTACGACGCCAAGTGCGCCGGTGAGATCAATGACTTCAACCCCGCCGATCATTTCCCTCCCCATAAACTGAAACGGATCGACCGTTTCGCCCAGTTCGCCCTCGCCCTCTCCCAGCAGGCCATCGACGACGCTGGCCTCAAGCTGACTCCGGAGAATCCCCGCACCGACGTCGGCGTCAGCTTCGGCACCGCCCTGGGTGGAATTACGACGGCGGAGACAACCCACGAGAAGTTTGTCCGCGAAGGTGGGAAGGCTATCCCGGCCGCACTCGCCCTCCAGGTCTTTGGCGGCTCGGCCCATAGCAATATCAGCATCGCCTACGGTGCGCGCGGTTATAGCACGACCAACTCCAACAGTTGCGCGTCCGGCACTGTCGCCGTCGGAGAAGCATTCCGAATTATCCGCGAAGGACGCGCGAACGTGATGATCACCGGCGCCGCTGAAGCTCCCCTCGCCGCCCTGACCTTCGGTGCGTTCGACACGATCAAATCGATGTCCAAGGAGACCAAGGACCCGAGCCGCGCCGTTCGTCCTTTCGACATGACCCGCTCCGGCTTCGTCATGGCTGAAGGCGGCGGCAGCCTCATCATGGAATCACTCGAACATGCCCAAGCTCGCAGCGCGCATATCTACGCCGAAGTGCTCGGTTACACACTCAACAATGACGCCTTCCATATGTCCTCTTCGCTGCCTGAAGGTGAATCGGCCATTGAGGCGATGCGCTTCGCCCTCGACGAGGCCAAACTGCGTCCCGACCAGATCGATTACATCAACGCACACGCCAGCAGCACCCCGATGAACGACGGCACCGAAGCCAAGGCCGTCAGCAAATTCTTCGGCAAGAACACCCCCGCCATCAGCGGCACCAAGGCCTATTACGGTCACCCGCTCGGTGCGTCCGGCGCCATTGAAGCCGCCATTTGTTGCTTGGCCATTGAGAATAGCCACATTCCTCCCACGCTCAACTGCCATGAGCCGTGCGAGGAAATCACGCCCGGTTTCGATCTCGTCCGGCTCAAGGGCCGCTCTCAGCCCCTCAAGTACGTGCTGAGCAATTCCTTTGGCTTCGGCGGCATCAATGCCTCCGTCGTCTTCGGCAAAGTGGCGTAGTCCTTAAAGAGATCTCTGCAAAAGGGGTGTGCTTTTGAAATTCCGTCATCCTGAGCTTGGAGGAGGACTTTACCAATATCTCCTCTGGGACATAACAATCTATAAATAATTGCAAAAAGTTTGAAGGTTGTGATGAGGTCTTACGTCAAACGTCCCTAATGAAAATTACTCTACCGATCACGGCCCTCGCGGCCATCCTGGGTCTTGCTCTGGCCGGCGTTCCCGTTTCCGTTCAGGCCCAAACCCCCGCCGCTGCCACCACGACGGCTGCGTCGACAGCGGCCCCGGCTGCTGCCAAGAAGACCAAATACTCTGGTATCTTGACGGCTGTCGATGCGACCGCCAACACGGTCACCATCGGGAACAAGACAGAAGCCCCCAAGACCTTGTCCATCACCTCCGCGACCAAGATCAAGAAGGACGGTAAGATCGCCACCCTGGCTGATTTCAAGGTCGGCGACAAAGTCGGTGGTTCCTTCATCGTGGATGCTTCCGGCAAGATGGCAGCCGTCACGCTCAATACAGGCGCAAAGCCCACCACGAAGACCGCGACGACTCCTGCGGCCACGCCTGCAACCCACTAATTCTTTCACCTTCAACAAAAAAGCCGCCGATCAGATGATCGGCGGCTTTTTTATGTCTAAGTGGCCTGGTCGAGCCTGATATTCGGTCTTATTTCGGAGGAGGTGCTGGAGCGACCGGAACCGCATTGGTGCTCGCCGGAGGAGACGGCGGAGTTGGCACAACTGGTGCAGCGTTCGTCCCTCCAGGACCTGCGACAGGCATGGGATAACCAACGGGAATACCAACCCTTGGCCAGTACGGATTCATATAAACCGGCGTCGGGGGATTAAGAATGTTTTTCATCCCTGCCTCAAACTCGGCAGGATGATCCTTCTTGATGGCGGCCAGCTTATCCCCAATTAATTTAGCCGGCAGATAATCATCCGGATTAGCTAATGCGCTTTGGTAGGAAGTAACGGCCTGGGTATATTGTCCGGCCATTTCCTGATTCAATCCCGCGAGAAAACTACGGATTCCAGCAGAATAAGCATTGGCACCTGTGATCTTGGTTTGAGCCTCAATAAGCCGTTGGAGGGAAACCCAGTCTTGCTTGGTTTCAAATGCATCTATAGACCGTGTCAGATAATCGTTCACGGTCTCATTGGGGTTGGTCGGGAAAGCGCCGCTTCCGATATAACGTGGAAGAAGATACATGATCACCATCGCCCGGATGCGCGCAAATTCCGGAAGGGAATTCGCATTCGAGCCGTTGACGGGCGCCAGGTCGAACGTAACGGGGAGCCCGTTTTTTGCGTTGGCATAAAGACCACCGAGCTGAGCCAGTCCACCGGCATCGTAATTGATGTTGGGAAGTGTCCTGATTTTTTTCAGTGCTTCATCGATGTCATCCAAGGTTTTTATTCCATCCAGGAGCGAGACTAACTGGTCCTGGTTTGAAACAGCGACAGGAGGAGTCCCAGCCGGCCCCGGTTTTGTCGGACTGACGAGCGCTGCCGTCCGGGCCAGAATTTCCGAGCGGGGAACCAGAATGACATCACCGGGCTGGCGAGAATTCAAAAGATTGCGCAGCGAATTTTGGGCCTCTTGAATATTGCCATTATTGCGGGCAGACAAATAATCCTGCCATTGGGCCACAAATTGATAGGCTGAGTTTATCCGGTTCATCTGCACCTGCGAATCTTGATCGCCGCCATACATCCCACCTCGAGGTGCTTGTGTTTTTTGCAAGTCGCCAAGGACTCCATCGACGTCTTGAGGCTTCTGTGCCTTGATCAGGACTTCAGGAATCGGTGTCAGTACCGCATTCACCTTGGCCGTCAACTCATCCACCCGGGCCTTCTGCCTCGCGTCCAACTCAGCGATCAAAGCTTTTCCAGTTTCCTGCACGGCGGGGGCGGGATTTGTCGCCATGATCTGCTTGATCATCGCCTCCATATTCGCCTCGCCTCCCTGCGCTCCCAGGGAAGAATCCAATTGCGCCATCATGGCCGGTATCCTCTCCGCCATCATGGGATTCGCATCCGGTTTGGCGGCAGCCGAAGCGTTGAGCGCATCGGCAAAATTTTTCATCTTATCGTCCAAGGGAGTCGCGTGCGCAGTGAAGCCAAGGGCAACGGCAAGACAGAGTATCCAGAGATTTTTCATGGGAATCGGTTCACTTTATTTGGGGACAGGTTGGGGGCTTGGATTAACGGGATTCGCATCTGTTTTCGAATCGGGCGATGCCGTCGCCCGGGCCGGAATGGAAATCGCCATCGGAATCGGTAAAACGGTGACAGGATTGGGCCCCTGATACCCGGGCATGCCCGGAATGCCGGGCCGATTCCATGGAGGGATGCCGTAGCCAGGCCACAGATTGATCGGTGGCGGTGGCGCGGTGAAACTCGCCATCCCCTTTTCAAATTCGTCCGGGTGCTCCTTCTGGATCGCTGCCAACCGCTCTCCCACGATATGAACAGGCAGGGAATTCTCCACGTTTTTCAGGGCATTCTCGTAAGAGACGACCGCTGGGGCGAATTGCCCTGCGGCCTCCTGGCTCAATCCCGCCAAAAATTGCGGAGTTCCTCCTGACATAACATTTCTTCCCGGATTAACCAGCGCCACCTTGACGGCAATGACCCTCTGCAATAAGGCCAGGTTACCAGCAGTCTCAGCATCCCCGCTTAGTCGCTCGAGATAGTCGCTTACGGTTTCATTTGGCTTGGGTGGATCCGATACATCGGTCCCGAAATAATAAGGTAACGAAGCAAGGAGCTCCATGGCGACAATCCTGCTGATGTTGTCTCCCCAATAGGGGCCATTCAGGTAGCTCTGAAAGTTTAAGCTCACGGGTAGGCCAGCGACGGCATCCAATCGCGTTTTATCCATGGAGGCCAGCCATGACCAATCCCATGGTGTCTGGGGATTGGGCCCGGGAACGCGGGCTAATTCGGGCAGCATCTTTTGGAAGTCATCCGGCTGCTTGATCTTGGCCAAAATGATGTCCGGATCTGTTACGGTCGCCGTGGGACTCGAGGCCACATTCGGCGGATTGGGATTCCCCCCGCTCGCCTCCACCAGTCGTGCTAATATTTCAGATCGTGGAAAAAAAATCGGTGCATCAATCTGCCGGTTTTCCAAAATCATGCGCAGATTATTTTGCGCCTGCTGCATGTTTCCGCTGCTCATTGCTGACAGGTAGTCCTGCCATTGCGTCACGAATTGAAACGTCGCGTTGATTTTTCCCGCCAATGCAGGAGATGCCTCATAACCGGGCGCTCCGGGCGTCGGCTGCAGGGTTTGTAAATCCTTTAACGCCTGGTCGAGATCGGTCGTTTTTTTTGCCTGGGTGAGCGCATCCTGCACTTTGGCCAGAACAGCATCGGCCTTGGCCTCGAACGCGTCTGCCTGTGTTTTCCTTTGCGCTTCCAGTTCCTGCACGAGATCATCGCCCGTTTGCTGAACCTTGTCGGATGAATGAGTTGCCATCAACCGGGTCACGATTCCTTCAATAGTCTCTGTGTTGCCACCGTGCTGAACCGCTAGGTCCAAATCTTCGATAGTCATATCTCGACCCAAGATGGTTATATGGCCGTAGGATAAATTGCTGCTCACCCGTGGCGAAACCTTCACTGCGGCCTCGAAGGTCTTGATCTTGTCATCCAACGGAGTTGCGCCCAACGCCACTGCGCCGAGAATGTAGACCACGCCTGCAATGAGGTGAGAATTCATTCGCCAATTCATTCAGTAGATCGGCGTGACCACAAAACAAGGTAAATTGACGACATCATCAGGGGCCCGGAGCCAGACGCGTCTATCATCCGGGCCGTGAATGCGCGTAAGAGTATTCGACTTGGAACGTTCCCGGTTACATCATCCCCCTGCTCGTGAAATCTCTATTATCCCCTCTCCTGCTCTGTCTTGTTCTAGCCGTCGTTCCCGCTCTTGCCGCGGAGCCACAACGCATCGCCGTCCTCTCCGCGTTCAAACCCGAGTTGAAGGCGATCGAGGCGCAAATGGTCCCAGAGGGATCGGCGCTCAAGACCTCGACGATCAATGGGACTCATTTCGATGAGGTCGATATCCATGGCCACCACTTTATCTTCGGTCTCACCGGGCAGAGCATGGTCAACGCCGCGATGAACACGCAACTCATCATCGACCGCTTCCATGCCGACGCCGTTGTCTTCTGCGGCATCGCGGGGGGAATCAATCCGAACCTGCATCCCGGCGACGTCATCATTCCCGCCGAGTGGATCCACCAAATGGAATCGATCTGGGCGAACCCGGATCCCGAGCATCCCGACAAGCATATCCTTCCGACTTGGTGGACGCCGAAGTATGGGCACTATTACGAGATTTATCCCAACGACGTCTCCGTCGTCCGGGAGGGAATGTCGGAACCCGAGGATTTGCACGCGTTCCCGGCTGATCCCGGCTTGCTCGACGCCGCCTCTCGCGCGGCAACGATAGTCAAGATTGAGGGCGGCAACGGCGGAGCCGCGCAAGTCATCGTTGGCGGCGGCGGCATGAGCGGTCCTGTCTTCCTCGATAACGCCAAGTTCCGCTCCTTCGCCTATGAGACCTGGCACGTCAACGGCCACGACATGGAATCGACCGCCATCGCCCAAGTCTGCTGGGTCAATCACGTTCCTGTCTTGATCGTCCGAGGCCTCTGTGATCTCGCGGGTGGCCAGGCTGGCCCTGTCGAGACGAGAAAATACCTGGAACTCGCGGCGAAGAATGCGGCCATCGTCACCGCCAAGACATTGCTGGAACTTCCCAAAGCAACATCTCCGTAGAGATTATTCGCCCTACATTTTGCACGCTACCTCATGGAGGTCGCGCAGTCTGCCCGCTGAAAGAGACATCAAGTCTTTCCCGCTTAACCGCCACGGAAGCGATTCTCAATGAAGCCGTAAAAAGAGGCATCGAGGAATCCCCAGTGGAAGTTGAATTAAGAACCACCGCCCTCGGCGCCATGGCAAGCTACTAGGGAAAAGAGGGCGGAAACAAAGGTCCAAGGGATAGCACGCCCACGATTCCTCTTCCTGGCAGGTTGTAAATCAGATAGGCGTTTGCCACTGGACATGACTATTCTTGATCTTGACATCGTATGGCAACCCGATCCTTTGCTCCCAGTCTGCTTTCAACCCAGATAACCGAGGCCTCCTACTACTGCCCGGAGCGGCGAAGGAAGTCGTCAGCGCTGGAGGTCATGTGCGTGGGACGCGAAAACTGCCGACCCGATTATGCGGTCACCCGGAGCACCTTTCCATGGCTGGCCGTTGAATTGGTCGTCCAGGGAGAAGGCTGGTTGATACTCAAAGGACAGCGGTTTCGGCTGAACGTAGGCACGTTGTTTAGCTATGGGCCGGATGTGTCCCATGAAATCACCACCGATTCCGAACGCCCCCTGGTGAAGTATTTCGTCGATTTCGCCGGTCGGGAGGCGCACCACCTTTTATCATCCGTCCCTTTGCGTTCCGGCCAGGTCCGTCATGCGCTTTATCCCTTGGAACTGCAGGAAATTCTCGATCACATGATCACGGAAGGAAATCGGCATTCAAAATTCTCCGAGGCCATCGCCCTGAATTATCTTCGGCTCCTTTTCCAAAAGCTTCCCGAATGCGTCGAGTATACTTCTCATCACGGAACCTCCATGGCGCTGGAGTTCTATTTAAAAGCCAGGGCGTTTTTCGACAAGAATTACGAAACTCTCCCCACCTCGGAAGCTGCGGCCAAAAATCTGGGAATCACTCCCGAAACATTGTGTCGCGTCTTTCAGCGTTTTGCCAACACGACTCCTTATCAGCATCTCCTCCGGCTTAAGATCAATCGCGCCGTCGATCTCCTCTTGGGAACGGAACTGCTGACCAAGGAAGTCGGCTACCGCCTGGGCTTCAGCGACCCCTTTCATTTTTCCCGCGTTTTCAAGCGGTTGCAGGGAACCTCTCCCAGTAATTTCAGACGTCTGCGCGGACGGGTTTCAAAATAGCTCAAGTCAAGAATCGTCATGTAAAGCGCAAGAATGACTATTCTAGAGACATGATCTGACGGGTACTCTTTCCCAACCCCGAGCCGGAGAAGCGTCGAATAAATTAACCCGACCTTCTTGATTCTGGAACTTCCGGAAAAGGCTCCATCAATCAAATGACCACCTCTCCTTCCTTTACTCCAGCCTCAGACGGCATCGATCCCCGGCAAGTTCCGTTCAAGACATTGGCTTCAGGGGCGAAAATACCCGTTATTGGCCTGGGCACCTTCGGTTCCGATCATGTCACCGGCCAGCAAATCGCCGATGCCGTCCTGGATGCGGCAAGGCTGGGCTATCGCCATTTCGACTGCGCTTCCGTCTACGGCAACGAGCACCTGATCGGGCATTCGTTCCGCAAGATGATCGATGGAGGCGTTCCCCGGGAAGACCTCTGGATCACTTCCAAACTCTGGAATGACAAACATGCGGAAAAGGACGTGATCGCTTCCTGCAAGAAGTCGCTGGAAGATTTACAATTGGACTATCTGGATCTCTATTTGATCCATTGGCCCTTTCCCAATTATCATCCTCCCGGGTGCGCTCCCGACTATCACAATCCGGATGCTACCTCCTACGTCCATGAGAGCTACATGAAAACGTGGCGCCAGATGGAAAAGCTCCATGCAATGGGCTTGGTGCGGCACATCGGTACTTCCAACATGACGATACCCAAGCTCGATCTGCTCCTGCGCGACGCGAAGATCAAACCTGCTTGCAATGAAATGGAACTTCATCCCCATTTCCAACAGCCTGAGTTATTTCAATACGTGGCTGATCATGACATCGTCCCCATCGGTTACAGCCCGATTGGTTCGCCGGGACGCCCGGAACGTGATCGCACGACGGAGGATACGGTCGATGTCGAGGATCCCGTAATCGTCAAAATCGCACAGCGGCTCAACGTTCATCCTGCATCGGTCTGCTTGAAATGGGCGATCCAGCGCGGACAATTACCGATTCCTTTTTCAGTGAATTGCAAGAATTACCTGAGTAACTTGAAGGCCGTGATCAGCGAGCCTTTGACTCCCCAGGACATGCAGGCGATTGCCAAAATCGACCGCAATTGCCGTCTCATCAAAGGCCAGGTCTTTCTCTGGAAAGAGGACCAGACCTGGGAAGCCTTGTGGGACTTGGACGGAAAAATCACCCCTGCTTAAGACTATATTTTATGACTACTCTACCCACCACCATGACCGGAGTTGTACTTCCCGGTAACAGCACCGTGGAATTCCGCGATTTCCCCGTTCCCAAGCCCGGCCACGGCCAGGTGTTGATCCAAATGAAAGCCAGTTCGATTTGCGGCAGTGATATACGGGCCATCTACCGGGCCCATCTCGGAAAGGGACCGGAAGGTTATCAACCTGGAACGATCGCAGGCCATGAGCCGTGCGGACAAATTGTGGAAGTCGGAGCTGGTTGCAAGGAATTCAAAGTTGGCGACCGGGTGATTCTTTATCACATCAGCGGCTGCGGTTGCTGCGAGGATTGCAAATCGGGCTACATGATTTCCTGTCACAATGAGGTCCGTGCCGCTTACGGCTGGCAACGCAACGGTGGCCATGCACCTTATCTCCTGGCGGAAGAAAATACCTGCGTTCATTTGCCGGATAATTTGACCTACCTCGACGGAGCTCTCGTGGCTTGTGGTTTTGGCACTGCATGGGAGGCATTGACCCGCATGCGAGTCAATGGTCAGGATCGACTGCTTGTCGTCGGGCTGGGTCCGGTGGGACTGGCTGCTGCGATGCTGGGCCGTGCCTTGGGCGCGCGCGAAATTTTGGCCGTGGATACCAGCGCGGACCGACTGGCTCTCGGGAAAAAGCTCAACTTGATTGACCACGCCGTACTTAGCAACGACGAAGCGCTCGATAAAATTCTCACCGTGACCAACGGCAAAGGCTGCGAGGTCAGCATCGATTGTTCAGGCGCTGCCCCGGCCCGACTGCTCGCCTTGAAAGGCACGCGGCAATGGGGTCGCTGCGGTTTCGTCGGCGAAGGTAATGACGTCAAATTCGACGTCTCACCTCATCTCATTCATCCTCAAATTACGCTCTATGGTTCCTGGGTCACCAGCCTTGGCCACATGGCCGAATTGACGGAACGTCTTTCTCGCTTGGACTTGCATCCAGACGTGACAGTAACGCATCGTTTTCCGCTCGAAAAAGCGGCCGAGGCCTATCGGATCGCCGACGAGGGCCAGTCAGGCAAAGTGGCCATCGTCTTCGCGTAATCGTCCGGCTACACCCATCTCTATGAATTTACCCCAACGTCAGGTCCATCTCGATTTTCATACCTCACCGTGGATTCCCGATGTCGGTTCAGAATTTAATGCGAAAGAATTCGCACGCACCTTTCGTGAGGCCCAGGTCAATAGCGTAACGATTTTTGCCAAGTGTCATCACGGCATGAATTACTATCCCACAAAAGTGGGCACGATGCACCCGGCCCTCAAGGGCCGTGACCTGATGGGCGAGATGATCGAGGCCCTCCATCAGGAAGGAATTCGTTGTCCCATTTACACTACGGTCGGATGGGAGGAAGACGCGGCACATAGGTTTCCCGCTTGGCGCCAGATCCGAAAAGATGGAACGTTTCTGACGCGAAATGCCGGAGCAAAGGCTCCCGGGGCCTGGAAATTCCTTAATTTTCTCCATCCCGATTATCAGGATTATATCGAAGCCCATGTTCGCGAAATTCTTTCCGGTTACGAAGTTGATGGCCTGTTTTTTGATATCGTCTTCTTCGACGATGACGCCTGCTGGAGCGATTCGTCCGTGGCATTCCGCGAAAAACACGGCTTCCTGAATTCGGATCCGGAGACCCAGGCGAAATTCGAGAGCACCGCGCAGGTCGCTTTCACGAATCGCTTTTCGACGCTCATTCGCGGGATCAATCCCCGGGCCAGCATCTTCTATAATTCGACCAACCGGTCCTTTGTGGACAGCGCATATGGCGTGCGCCAGCGGCTTCCCGCCTATTCTCATTTCGAAGTTGAATCGTTGCCCTCCGGTTTTTGGGGTTATCAACACTTTCCACGGCTCGCCCGTCTCGTCTCAACCTGGGGTCTCCCTTGGACCGGACAAACCGGCCGTTTTCAAAAAATGTGGGGCGATTTTGGCGGGATCAAACCCCAGGCAGCACTTGAATATGAATGCTTCCGCTCGCAGACGCTCGGCGGTAGCAACTGCGTTGGAGATCAACTTCCTCCACGCGGACAACTCGATCAGGCCGCCTATCGACTCATCGGCGCCGTCTATGCCCAATGCGCGGCGGCGGAACCTTTTTATCAGGAATCGAAAGCTCTGCCTCAGGTCGGAATTATCTGCCCTCACTATCCCGGACGGGATGAACTCGTAAGCGGCAAGAGTGAAGAAGGCGTCGTGCAGATGTGCGAGGAAACGCACTACGAAAGCGTAATTCTGGACGACGCTGGCAGCGTCGAAAATCTTGATTTGGTTATTCTTCCCGACACTGTCGTCGTTACCCCAAAGCTCAAAGCGACACTCGCAAATTATTATCAAAAAGGCGGACGGCTGATTCTCTCTCATCGATCGGGTTTCGATGCGGAAGGAAAATGGGCGCTCGATTTCCTGCCTCTGAGTTTTGCAGGCGCAGGGGAAAAATTTCCGACCTACTGGCGCACGCGCGAGGCTTTTAATTCCGCGCTATCCATCAGTGATCGCGTTTTTTATGAGCAGGGTCTCAACGTCGTTCCGGGCAAAGGAACCGAAGTCCTCGTCGACCGAGTCCTTCCCTACTTCAATCGCACCGATCTCCATTTCTCGTCCCATTACCAAACTCCCCCGGTGACCGATCCCGATCACCACCCCGCCGTTGTGGCTGGCGATCGTTTCATCTATTTTGCCGATCCCATCTTCCGGGAATATCGCCAAACGGGAAATATCGCCGCCCGCGATGGCTGGAAAAGCGCCATGGAACGACTGATCGACCTTCCTCCCTATGGCGCAGAATTGCCAACCACAGTACTGTGCACGCCCCGCCGTCGCGGAACGGATCTCATTCTGACACTCCTGCATTACATTCCCCTGCGCAAGGCACTGGACATCGATGTCATCGAAGAACGGATGAATTTCGCCGGTCAGGTTCTCCATTTACCGTCCGCTGCCAAACAAGTGCGTGTCTTTGGCCAGAACGAACCTCTGCCCGTCGCGTCGTCCGGCGGTTATCAACTTCCTATCTCGCCCGGACGCCTTCTTCTCGAAGTCCCTGGTTTCTTTAAATCCTAGCTTATGAAGAAACGAGTCCTGGCAAATTCATGGCGGCAACGGTTACAACAACAGTTGCCTTTACTAGGCCATCGCAATTGGATTGCCATCGTCGATTCGGCTTATCCCTGGCAAACTGCTCCCGGCATTGAAACCATTGCCACCGGAGCCCCGCAACTTGAAGTGGTGGATTTCGTCCTCAAGGCTGTAAAGAAAGCCCAACACGTCCGCCCCCTTGTTTACCTCGACGCCGAGTTGTCCGCTTTGCCCGAAAAGGACGCGCCGGGCGTGATGACGTACCAAAAAAAACTCAACAAACTTTTACCCCACGGTGCCGTTCAGGCCGTGCTGCACGAAGAGATCATCTCGATGTTGAACGAAGCCGGAAAAACCTTCCGTGTCCTCATCTTAAAGTCGACCCTGACGCTTCCTTATACCTCCGTCTTCGTGCAACTCGATTGCGGATACTGGAGTAGCGAGGCCGAAGCACGTCTTCGCGGCACCTAGCTCCCAGGCGGTAACATTTCAAGTAAGTCCAAGGCGTCTCATGAAAACTCTTGCCTCAACTCTTAGTGTCGTCATCGCCACTTTTTTCTTAATTGGTGCCGCTCGGGCTGTGGAGACAACGGCTGCTCCCATCGATGTGGATATTTCCACGTCCGTCTATCCCGCAGGAAAGCCAGCCACTATCCATGGCGCGGGCCAGTTGGTCCTGATGTTGAACATACCCACCGTGCAGCGCGTCGTCCTCGCTCCAGAAGACATCTTGGATGCTTCACTCAAGATCACGCTCTTCAATCCTCCTCCAGCCGGATCGCTCGTCGTCTATCGGGCCATCCATCCCGATGCAGCATCGCCCGTGGCGGGTACCGATTACGATTCCCAGCCCCTGGCCACCTTGTCGATGAGCCAGTTCATCACCAATTCTGCTCTTCCACCGGGCGCAAAAACGGCGGAGATGACGGGCCTTGGCGATCTGGTCCGCAAGGCCCTGACGGACTCTCCTGCAGGGCAGCCACTGCTTCTCGTCACCGACGGCGCTCAGCCGAATGGCTCTTTTAACTTTGCCATCGGAGGCACGACGCTGAATGTGAAAATTGTTTCCCACCCAAAGGTTCAACTTTTTACTCCTCCCATTCAACCCCGCGATGGCGCTTATGCCGAAGACCGTAACGGTCATCTTTATTACGGTGATCAGCGCCTGCGAATCTGGGGATGCGTGCGTCCGCAGGTGGCAAATGTCGAGACGGCTGATCGCATCGCCGACATGGGTTTCAACGCCATCCGGATGTGGGGCCCGCGTCCAAATGATCTGCCAAATGGCCCCAGCACCCTCTTCGACGACAATACCGGCGAGTTCCTGCCCACCACCAAGGGCGACGGTTCCCCTTTGGATGAGTACGATCATTTCTTTGCAGAGGCGAAATCCAAAGGCCTCTTCATCATGGCAACAGGGTTGATGGAGACGCCCCACCTCTCCGCCAAAAGCGAGTGGCTCAAGGGTGATGGACAAAATTGGGATGATTGGGGCAAGGCCATGTCGGCCAAACCGGATGGATGGATCGTAAACTTTATGGCTGCGGCCGATGACCGGATTTATCAGGCGCGCCAGCAGCAAATGAAGAATTACCTGACTCACGTCAATCCCTACACTGGAAAAAATTACGCGCAGGACGAGGCCATCGCGATCTATGAGTTGGCCAATGAAAATGCCCACGTCAAACGGACCCTGGAAAAAGGCTTCGATAAATGGCCGCCTTTTTTTGTTTCCGAACTTCAGCAGCATTGGAACAAATGGCTCACCGACCGTTATCACGACGACGCGGGTCTGGCACAAGCCTGGACGAAACTCGATCCGAACGAGTCGCTGGGCTCAGGGACGGTTAAACTCGAACCGGTGGTGATTCATCACACCGCTTATTCGGACAAGCGGGCGTCCGATTTCATTCGCTTCCTGATTGAAATCGACAGTGACTTGAACAAACGGCTTGAGGCTTATGCGCGCACCTTTGCCCCGAAAGGAACCGGCGTCGCGGTCATTCCTTTTTCCTACGACACTCAGTATATGCCCAGCAGTTCCTGGCTTTTTGATAACACGCAAAATGGCGAAGTCGCAAATTTCGGCATGTATTTCTGGTCGCTTCAGGATCCCCTCACCAAGCCACCCGGCATGTATGTCATGGATTCCAACACCGTGGAGGGAAAGATCACCGCCATCTACGAAACGATGGATGGTCGGCCCGATCCATATCGCTCGGGCTATCCCTATCGGCTGGCCGCTCTCGCCGGGTGGGAAGATTGGGACGCCATTTTCTTCCATTATTGGGACGGATTTCACGAAAAAGGACGGGTGTTTCCCGATGAAGCTTATCTTGCCGGGGCTCTCTCCTACATCTCCCCGACCCATTACTGGACAGCAGTCTATTATGAAAAAGATCCGGCCCTTCTCTCGCCCATGGCGATTGCCGGACACATGTTTATGACCGGTGCCATTGCCCCCGCGCCTCATCCACTGGTTTATCATATCGGAGCGCAATCGATTTTCAGCATGGGTGGACTGGGAGGCCCCAGCCTCACCCGTGCCACTTACTCGGAAGGCGCTCGTATCCGTTTCGAGCCGGATTCCAATACTGGCTCGACGCTAGAAGGCGGACCTGAAGGATTACTCGACACGCCGCCCACAGGAGCCATCGCCATGGGTGACCAAGTCTTGTGGGATTGGCCGAATGGACGTCTCATCATCGACACGCCGACGGCCAAGGCCTACGTCGGCACTCCTCACGGAAAATACCGCTTCAAGGACGGCATCGTTGTCGACGGTTTCGACGGAAAATTTGTTAGCTTCGGAATGATCAGCGCCGACGGCAAGCCGCTGACCGGCGCGGATGCGACAAAAAAAATCTACATCACGGCAGTTAATGACGCGAAAAATACCGGCTTTCACATCAAGTACGACGAGGCCACTGATCCTCCACCGACGGGCGGTCCGCTGGGAATTGGAAAATTGATCGATAACAATGGAACGACGCCTACGGTGGTCGATCATATCCCCTATCAGATTTGGTTCCCAACCGATCTGAGCGGACATTTTACCGGCTATGATCTGGCACGGCGTCAGCGCCTCGATAAGCCTGTCTCGGGTGGTCAAGTGGAGCATGATGGCAGCGAGTTTTATCTCGCCTCCCTGTCCATCGACAATCCCGGCACCAAAACCGTTGAGACGCCGCAGTCCGACACCGCTGGAGCGAATACGACCGCATCAACTGCGATCACAGCGTCCCCTGCTGCTCCGGCAATTCCGGGATTGGATGAAGTTTGGAATCCCCTCCCCGGCGTCAAGTGGTCTGACTCCATGCAGGATATCGATCCTCATCTCCGCGCTGCCGCCGTGCATTTCGATGGCGCAACCGTTACGGGAAACCGCATTCATCTGTCCAACACCGACGGCGTCTTCCACAGCGCCTCCGATGCCGATGTCGTCTTTCAGGATGACCGGATGGAGTCCATCAACGTGACCTTCACCCAACCGCCGGTGCTTACCGACTTCGTGGCCGCTTACGATAAACAACTGGGACCAGCAGTCGCCAAAACGATTGCCCGCAGCGAAGACAAAGTCTCGACCGTGAAGTGGGTGGTCAAGAAGGAGGCGATTACCATAACGGTCACCGCGACGGAAACACAAGGAACGCTAAGCGTCGTTTACGCGATCGGCCAGTAATCAACAGCCTATGGAGAATTTCCAGATCGTTCCTTTTGAGGCGCTTCCAACGCGATGGAAAAGGTAAAGGCCGTTTCGTCACCCGGATGCAGCTTCGTCAAGGGACCGGAAAGTTCCGCCTCGCAAAACCAGGTCTTTTGGTCGCGAAAAAGCATCACCGGACTGCCACCGTGAGGATAATTCAATTGTGAACTGGGCACCGGATTCAGAGCGGTGAGGCGGTAGGTGCAATCGGGCTTGATCACCGAAATTTCCCTGCCGAAAAAACCGATTTTATAAACAGACTCTTGAAGAGGACGGTCCAAATCAAGCACGACAAAGTCCTTTCCAATCTGACAGGCCGGGTCGGAAGCAGGGCCGCCATAGGACCAAAAGTGAAAATCAAAGGTCGGATCATCGGGAAGCTTGATTGGCTCCGCTTCCATGCGTCCACCCGGCTCGAAAGAGACCGGCCACCAGCAACTCGTTTCCTTATCAACCGATCCGGCATTTCGCAAAGCACTGGTGATCGTTATCAGGGGTTGAACCGGGTCCAGATGAAAGTGAATCCGGCCCTGTAAACCGGAAACGGGATCAGGGTCCAACTGCGCATCCACGTCTCTTCCTTTGTGCGTCACTTTTCCGGAGAGGAGCCCGAATAGATGGGAGCCGGGAACCTCGGGAGCGTACCATAATTTCGCTCCCAAAAGAAAAAAGGGACGCATGGGTTTTCCGTTTTGAAGAGGATTGGGCGACTCAGCGTGGATGAGATGATTTTTACCTCCAACCCATCGAAAGCTGATCAAGTGAACAAACGGTTTGACGGAGATGATGGCCTCGCAAGCGGGATTACTTAGAGTGATGGTTTCTAATTTCATATTCGATTCAGATGTTTCCGCCGCGCATGCAAGAGGCAAAAAGCAACACGTCATTAGTCCGAAGGCTCCAATCACCCTATTCCCGAGCCATGGCGTCATACGTCTCTTGCGCATGGCATTCGATTAAAGTGAGATTGAAATTTTGTGAAGGGCCAACAAAAAGGGAGGCTGAAAAAGCCTCCCTTTTTAAGCTGTGCGGATTTTTTGGCGGTTAGTTATTCTTGCGGCGGGAGCGCTGGAAAAACACCAGCAACGCCACCCCCCCGAGCATCAGTGCCCAAGTGCCGGGTTCCGGTACTACTTCCACATCGATGCTAAAGCCATCTCCTGGTCCGTTGTTCACGAGTTGGAGGTAGGACGCTGCATAATAACCCGGTGTCGGTGCGTTGAGGAAGTTGAGGCTCACGTTCGATATCTTGCCCGTTCCGTCAATCGTGAGATCGCCGAACGCGCTTCCGCTGAAGCCGCTGCTGCTGCCGCCGATCGTGCTCGTGAAGAGCGTGTAGGCGGTGGTATTCGGGATGATGGAGCTACCCACGATGTTCAACGTCAACGATGCGCCGCTCAACAAGACGCTGGGGGTCGCCCCTAGGGCCAGTGTGTTGCTCTGGTTATTGGCGCTGTTCAGGTTGAACGTCAGGCTCGCCCCGCTAAAGGTCGTCGAACTGGAGGCCGTCATGGTCAGCACATCGGTCGTGTTGCTCCCTCCGCTGCCGACCTGCACTTTGGCCCCACTGCTAATCGTGTTAGTCGTGCTGTTGATGATGCCCTTGCCTCCCAACGTCGCGCCGCTATTCACGGTCAACGCGCCGGTACCGGTGGCCGAGCCGCTGGTGTTGTTCGCCAGCAAGGTACCTGTCGATACGGTCGTTCCGCCGCTGTAGGTGTTGGCTCCGGTGAGGGCCAAGGTGCCCGATCCCGTTTTGGTGATGGCGAAGCCACTACCGCTGACGGGGCCGGAAACCGTCAACGTGTTGCTTGCGTCTGCAACCGACCAGGTTTGGGAGGCACCCAAGACCACGGGTGCGCTGATGGTGTCGTTGCCCGCGCCGGTTTGGACCGTGATGCCTACGCCGCTGGCCGCGTTGATGGTAACGGCGTTGGTGCCGCTGAGGACGACGCTGCCGGTGGCAGGAGTGCCCGTGCCGGTGAAGGTCAGGCTGTTGATGTCCAAGGCTCCGGAGTTGGTATTAGGAGTCAAGACGCTGGTCCCGGTCACGCTGGTGTTTGCGGTGAAGAAGACGTCCGTGTTCGCGGCCGGTGCGCCACTGATCGTGCCTCCGGTCGGGCTGGAGACGTAGTTGGCGGCGGAGGTGGCATCGGAACTCGTGCCACCGGTGAAGTAGGCGGAGGCGGGACCGCTGCCAGCGGGAGAGAAGGTGACGTCGAGGTTGCCGCCGACGACGCTAAAGGTGGCGGTGTCACCACCCAGGCCGGTTGCGCTGAAGTTGGCGGCGGTGAAGCCGACGATCGAACTGGCGCCATCGATGAGGGTGTAGGCAGTGCCGGTGACGAGCGTGCTCAGGGCGTTGAAGTTAAAGGTGGTACTGGTACCGCTAAAGGTCAGCACACCGCCGGTCATCGCGATCAAGTCATTGCTGATCCCACCTGCGAGGGTGCTGTTGGTGAGGTCGTAATCGAAGTCGGTGCCGTTGCCGACGGTGAAACTCGTGCCTGCGATGGTGAGCGTCCCGATCGTTCCCGCAGCGGCCCCGGGCGCGAGATGTGCCACGTTGCTGCCGGTTGACGCCGTGGCCGTGGTGACCGAACCGGTGATTGTGCCGTTACCCCCCAAAGTAGCGACAGCCGTGTTGTTGCCGACAGTAAATGCACTGGTAGAGGAGGTGGTGCCATTAACGAAAAGCGAACCGCCATTGACGGCAACGTTACCCGTACCCAGGGCACCATACGCGCCGAAGCTAAGAGTCGGGGTTCCCGCCGCCGTGGTGGGCGCGTTGATCGTAATAGTGGTACCATTCGTAATGGAGGTAATGTAAGATCCGGCCGCAACACCGGTACCCGAGACGCTCTCGCCAACCACTAGAGTGCCAGTAGAAGTAAGCCCCGTGATCGTGGTGGTGGTGGTGCCGGTTACCGAGCCCTGACTGGATGCGACGCCAGCGCCACCGGTCACTGTGAGCGTACCTGAAGTAATGGTTGTACCGCCGGTGTAACTATTGGCGCCTGTCAGGGTCTGATTGGCAGAGCCGTTTTCGACCAGGCTTAAGGCGTTGGTGCCATTGGTAATGACGCCATTATACGTTTGCGCAGTCGAGTTTTTGATCGTTAAGGCGGCAATGGTGCCGCCGTTCGTGACAATGCCGTTGAAGGTTCCACTGGCACCATTCAGGCCCGCAACAGCCGTATTGAAGCCATGGATGTCAAGCGAACCACCTACGGTGTTCGAACCACTGATGGTAACGATATTGGGGGTCGTGCTGTTCAAGGCTGTGGTGCTTCCCAAAACAAGTTCGCCACTGGCGATATTCACGCCACCCGTAAACGTATTAGTGCCTGTAAGGTTGACAAAATTGAGGTTGCTTTCAGTCCCGACAATAGTGATTCCAAAATTGTTCCCCCCATCGCCGATCGGCCCCGAGAACTTCAAGGGCGCCTGGGTGCCGCCAACACCATTGGCCAAGGAAGAATCCGAGAACGTGACGTTACCACCCAGCGTAATGGTGCCGGAAAAGGTGGGCCCTTTCGATGAGCCGGTGGTTACGTTAACGACCGAATTTGCACCGAGGGTGAGGCTACCTGTATAACCGTCGCCGCCTGAACTGGAATTCTGGGTGTTAAGGGTGCTATTGGCATTGACGGTGATATTGTTGGTCACGGTCGCGGTGCCGCCGCCATTGTCCGGTTGCAACGTACCGACACCGTTGATAATGATCATGCTAGTCGAAGGCAGGGGCGCTGGGGTCCCAATATGAAGCGTGGCTCCGCCTTCGACGGTCGTTGAACCAGCGTAATTGTAGGTAGCGGTCGTAGCACCCGTATAGACGGTTCCAGGACCATTGATCACAATGCTGTGATTGCCACTGACTGAGCCCTCAGTGATCCCGTTCAGGGCTATCGTTTTGCCGCTCGCGGGCGCGAATGTGATTGTGCCGGTAGAGTTATCGAGTGTTGCTGCTCCGCTGAAAGTTAAACCGACGTTGGAACTCAAGGTTGATCCTGTGCCCAGCGCGGGCGTAATAAGTGTAATCGATCCCGTGTTCGTGGTATCGCCAAAGGCAACGCTGGCTCCATTCGACACGGTAACACCAATCACACTAAAGGCTGTGGAGCCGATCGCACTAAATTCCCCGCCATTCAAAGTGATTGTACCGCCATTGTTATTGAGGCCGTTGGTGCCCGTTTCCAAGACACCGGAATTCAAGGTGGTGCCACCTTGGTAACTATTGTTGCTGTTGGAAATCAGCACCGTGCCGCCATTGATGGCAATGCCGTGGTTCGTCGTACCAGCGTCAATTGCGCCCGTGAAAGCCAATGTACCGGAGCCGGTATTCGTAATCGAGGTAATGGTATTGGCCGTGCCCCCCAAGGTGATATTACCGGCGTAGGCCAAGGTTCCCGCCGAGACGTTTGACTGGACTACCGTCGTCGGCAAAGTCACGTTTTCCCCCAACGCCAACGTACCCGTACCCGACTTGGTGATATCGAGAGAGGCATTATAGAGATTACTGGGATTGGTGGAGTCTGTGATGTTACCGCCCACACTCAGAGTGGCAGTACCGTTCACCGTAATGGTGAGCGGGCCGCTCATGGAGACATTCCCAGAACCTAGATTCAAGGAGCTCGTAGGACTCGTGGACGCGATATTGGAAGTGAAGCTGCCATTCCAGACTTGCGCACTGTTAGCCAGGGTGACGCCTCCGGCAAGGGAAGTACTGATAGTCGCTCCACTGCCAATAGTCAGCAGGCCGGTACCCGTCGCGGTTCCGTTGTTCAGAATCACCGTGCCGGAATTGAGGCTAAAGCCGCCGCTGTAGCTATCGGTATTGGTACCAGCAAGAGTCAGGGTGCCGGTGCCGGCATAAACCAGAGCGACCTTGCCCGAACCTGCGTTATTATTATCAATGATTGAGCCAACATAGCTGGTAGAGTTAGTACCGCTCATGGTCAGCGTTGAGATACCGGATCCATTATTGAGAATGAAGCCGGACGTTCCAGTAGCTGTGCTGGAGAGAGAGGCGACGTTTTGGCTGGTTCCGTTGAGATTAAGTACACCGCCATTAACCGCCAGTAATCCACCTGAAGCGCCCAAAGTGGCCCCACTGCTTAGCACCAGCGTACCGGAGGTGAGAGTCGTCCCCCCCGTATTCAAGTTGGCGCCCCCGAGCGTCACGGTGCCAGCCGTATTAACGACGATGGCAGCGGTCGTGCCAGTCATTGCACTATTGATAATGATATTGCCTGAGGAATTGGACCCGTTGAATGTCAAAGTCTTACCGGCAGTGATGGCGAATGTGCCCCCCTGAAGCGTCAAGGTACCCGCGTTATTGACGGTAAAGGTGCTAGTATTGGTGAGGGCTAGTGGGGCGTTGATGGTTAGATTATCATTTCCAGAGTCATCGAGTAAAATCCCCTCGAGGGCATTTCCGTTTACAGTCAAGTTACCCGCAAGTGTAAGAGTTCCTGTTCCACCAATCACAACGTTCTGGCCAATTCCACTCGTCACCCAGATCGCTCCTCCCCCAGCAGTAGCCCCATTTGTTGTGGGAGCGTTGGTGTATGGTGTATTGAATTCCAGGATAACGGTGCCTGCAGGAATAATCGGTGTTGGAGAGCCCGACCAATTTCCAGGTGTTTGCCAAGTACCATTAACGGCGCCAGTCCATGTCTGGGTGGTGGTCGCCGCCTGTGCGGACTGCCCCGCGAAGAGCGCGAGGGAAGCGGCAAGGAGAAGAGCCCGTCGCTTGAAACCAAAAAATTTTGCCAGGTTGGACGCACCGACCGTTGAGCGGGGAGGATTCATGGTTTTTAATTCCAATTTTTCAGCTTAGATTTAAAGAAGGTAGATCACTATTTCCGGCAAGATGGCGATAGATGGAATCGCCATTTATATCTTTTATATCTTATGCCCCTAAGATTGCAATAAAATAATGTATGGGGCCGTGAAGCTACTTGCCGTCAACGAATCGATTGAAAATATTTCTTTTTCTTTTCTCCGTTTGCCTCTGATTCGCATGGGTATTTCTTCAAATCACACTTATTTGACCGCAGGGCGATAAAAGCATTTGACGGCATTGATATATATGTTTTATCGTAACGACAAGGTTTTTGTATGCGCTCGCCCGAATTCTACCATCCGACGAACTGCCCGACTGATCAGTCCCTAAGAAGAAACCGGCAGGGGTTCACCCTGATCGAGCTGCTGACTGTCATCACCATTATAGGAATCCTCACCAGTGTGGCGATTTCGGGGTTTTCTGTGACAGGAGCGCGTAACTTCAGTACGCAAAGCTCAACGATCGCAGACATGCTCGAGAGGGCGCGGCAGTACGCCGTGGCCAACAACACCTACACGTGGGCCACGTTTTATACCAGTGCGGCGACGCCAACCCAGCCGTCAACGGTCTATGTTGCGCTCGTGGCTTCGGTGGACGGCACGGCGCAAATCCTGACCGGTGGCGGCTCTCTGGGATCGACGACGACGTGGTCCACCAACGCGACTGATCCGACCAAATATCAGCTTCTGGATAAAGTGGCCTCCTTCCCCCAGATAGGCCTCTACAATAGCGGCACCTATTCTCTTTCCAATGTGCCTGCGGTCAGCCAAGTTTCGAGCATGGCATTGTCGACGCCTTCCTTTATGATCAATGTCCCCGGGATTGGCAGTCAGACCTTCACCCAAAGCATCGAATTTACTCCATCTGGAGAGGCCAAAGTGCAGGCGGCGACGACCCAGGCCGTTGAACTCGATCTCTGCCAGTTTCACGGCACCGCGCAGTCCAGCACGATGTATGCAGTCATCCGGGTCAATGGTTTTACGGGCGAGGCCCAAGTCTACCAACCGTGATGAGGAGGCGCGCGGTGGCTCCCCTCGCCGTTGTCATGAAGCGCAGGGCCTTCTCACTGGTGGAAGTGGTCATCGCGATTGCCGTCGTTTCCTTCTGCTTATTTGCGCTTTTAGGCCTCCTGTCTGTGGGGGCGCAAGCCGGCTACGATTCGTCGGAAACAGTCCAGGCCGCAACCATGGCTTCTCTCCTTATTTCAGAACGCCGCGCGGCGCCAACCAACACGATCAGCTCGACCTTTCCGATCCTTCCTTTAACGAATACGATGAATCCAAGCAGCGTTTATGTCGCAGCAGACTGCACCATGCTTTCCTCATCGCAAACGAACCTCCCTGTGTATCGCCTGGCTTATAAGGTCACCTCAAATGCCAACAAAACCGCCTCGCTCTATTTTTGCCTGTCGTGGCCTCCCTCCATTGACCCCACGATCAATCCCAGTGAAGTGAAAGGTCGCTATGAAGTCTTTACCTGCATTCCGTTGCCGTAGAGTTTCACGAGGTCGACCGGTCGCCAGTTTTAGCCTGGTCGAACTTCTGGTCTCGATGGCGGTTTTAACTCTTCTTTTGGCCATACTTTCGAGTTTTTTCATCACGATCAATTCCACGTGGCTCATGGGTAAAAGCACGATCAATAATTTCACCAAAGCCCGGAGTTCGCTCGACATCATGACGCTCGATTATCAATTGGGGATCTTCCGGCCCGATGTCCCCGCGTTTGTGAACGGCTCCAATACCTTCTATACGCTTCGTCAAAGCAGCAGCACGGTGGGAGATTCTCCGCGCTCACTCATTTGCTATCAAATCGAATCGAGCACGACCAATTCCGTTCTGCAAAGGGCGGCCAATACCGTGGCCACGATTCCGTTTACCCAGACGACCATTCCCGCCGCGACCAATTTCCTGAACATGGTCAATGGCGTGTTGAAGATGCAACTCACTTTTGTGACTCCGACTGGCACTACCTCCACCAATTACGCAACAGGCGACCTGGCGGTGGGAATCGACCTGGCCATCGTCGATGACGCGACCCTCTCCGTCCTGGTGTCGAGCGGCAAGCTCGCCACTCTCAGCGCCGATCCCGCTTTTACCGTTGCTTCCGGCCAGAGCCCTTATCAAATCTGGCAGGCCAACTTCAGTCATACGACGGGCGCGGCCAATCCCATTAATTACGCCAATTATCCCGGCAATATCAAACACGGCGTCCAATTTTTCGAACGATATGTCCCCCTTCCCTAGACACGGCAAAAAGTCCACCGAGTATTGCCGCGATAGACGCAGCATGGCTTTGGTGACGGTCCTGCTGATGATTGCCGTCCTCAGCGTGACGGTGATCGCGTTTGTCGTGACGATGCAATTGCATCGCGCGGCGAGCCTCAGTTACGGGCAGTCCTTCAAGGCCGATCAAATGGCCCAGGGAGGCGCATGGTGGGTGGTGAAGGAACTCCAGGAGGAGATGGATTCAGGAACGCCTCCCGATATCACCGGGGGCTATCCCATTTACGTCAACCTTGCCTCCACCAACATCATGCCGGAACCGGTGGGCACCAATGCGAATATGGTCAGCCTGCTCAAAATCAGCATGAGCGGCACCAGTGCCTATATACCGGGAGGGGCCTTTCCCAATGGCGGGGTACTGCCATCGAGTATTCGCACTTCGGTTCCGTCGCTTAACGGGCGCTACGTGGATGCCGCCCGGTGGAGCGAACCCTGCATCGGCACATTTCCTACCGATGACAGTGGAGATCCCTACTGGATCATGGTCACCCGGTCCGGTCCCACTTCGATGACGAATGCCACGACGCAACTTCCGTACTTTGCCAATGTGTCCGATCAGAATAACTACGCGATCGGTCGCTTTGCCTATGCGGTTTATGATGAAGGCGGTCTCATCAATATCAACCTGGCGGGATATCCCGCAACATTTGGAGATGGTTCCTCCATCTCGGCCACCGATCTGGCCCGCAAGGGAACTCCCGGCATGATGGATTTAACGGCAATCCCCGGACTGACCACACCCCAGATTCAGGCACTGATCGCCTGGCGTAATGCTGGCTCCGAAGCGACTGCGAATAGCTACACAAACTATTTATATTCCACGAACCTAACCACGACCAATGGCCCCATTGGCACGGTATTGCAAGGGACCAACAGCTTCGGCAGAACGAACAACTACGTTTACGTCGCGCCGGGCGACAACGCATTCTTAAGCCGTCAGGATTTGATCGCTTACGCCCAGGACAACGGGCTGACAAATATTCTGCCTTACGTCACGACTTATAGCCGGGATGTGAATGCCCCCAGTTTTTTCCCGTATGGCGCGCAGTTGGGCACCAATATGCCCGCAATGAAAGCACTCAAGACCATCCTGGCAGCTCCCGCAGCTGGTGGTAATTCTGGCATCTTGCCTCCGTTAAATGGCTATACGAGCGCAACCAACACCTTCAATCCCAATATCCCTCTGGTGCGCCAAGCCAATGGCTTGCCTCTCGTCTCCCAACGTTTTCCGCTCAGCCGCCTGGCACTTTTCGCCGATCCCGTCAACAACGCGGCGGCGATCAGCAATTATTTTGGATTGGTGCATGCTCCTGATGGTTATAGCTGGAACTATACGCCATCAACGACCGCGATCGCGCAGCTCTATCAAGTCGCAACCCTCTCGCCACCGCGCAGCCCCAATTTTTTTGAATTGCTCCAGGCCGGAATCTTGCAGGGAAGTCTGCCGCCTCTCGTCACCCCTTGGACCGCCAGCGCCACCGGCACCTATGTGTCCGAGGTCACCATGCAGATGGGGGCCAATATCATCGATCAATACACCAGCGACAACTGGCCCACGGTGATCAATTTCAACCATGAGACGTATGCCGGCAACAAGAGCCTCCCCTATCTCAACGAATTCCTTCAATGGACCTATCGTCCGCTGACCGATTCCGCAGGCGATACCAATCGCAGCGATATCATGATGGTTTGCCCGGTTGAATTTTGGAATCCCTATCAAAATTCATCCACTCTTCCGTCATCCGGCTCCGGCCCGTCGAATTTACGGGTATTGATGGAGGCAGTCGGCTCGACCAATAACGGTGTAACCAATTATTGGAGCATGCAAGGAGTTAGCAGCACCGGAAGTCACACCAACAACGTTTCGCCCTACGTCAGTCTCGGAACCGCTCCAACAAATACCTATGCCTTCCCGGCTACTTTCAATTTCCCCAATAGTACGGCCGATGCCAACAAGCCCGGAGCAACCTTTACCAACTCTACCGCTTTCAGCGAGCCCTCCATCCTGACCAACGGCATGGGAAACACCAGTTCAAGTGGAGCGGTCAATTATTGGACGAATTTTACGGAGAGTGGCAATTCGATCTCAGGCTTCCTGGCCGGCTATGCCACCAACCTTCCCGATTCCCGGATTGTCACCAGCATGCATACAAACACGGCCACCGATTATGAATATCTAAACTCAGGTTTGGTTTCCTCGGGTACCGGAGACATAGGCTTTCAGGTCCAATTTCAAGATTCGAGCGGCAATTGGCATCCCTATCAGGGCTATGCGGGGAATACCACCGTAAGCTCGCAAATTACACCGATAAGTTTCAGCACCGCCCAGGGAGCAATGGGTTATAGCGACCATTCGGGTGCGACACCCTACGGTCCCACGGTCTCAGGAGCTGTAACGTGCTTCCAAAATTTTAATTACTATGTTCAGTCGGCTGGCTTCGGGGATCCACGAGCTTATCTATGGGGAATGAGTTTTGAGCAGGCCTCTCCCAATATGAGTGTGCGCCCCGACACCAAGACTGCCGGGGTCGTTCGTGGTCGCAATGGCAACTATCCTGAAGGCTATTCATACCCCTATTCCACCGGCGGAGGAAACACCTGGACCCCTTACCATGCCTACGAGGGCATGTTTAATGAGAATGCCAGCAACAATGTTTTCGCCAGCGCCGCAGGCTGGACAACGAATACCTATCAATCCGACGCTGATGGAATTTTTCGTCCCGGAGACGGTTATTTGGGAGCGAACGCGAATCCCTATCTGGCCACCAACGCGACCAGCTTTGCTGCGCGCCCTATCATTTTGAATCGCCCTTTCCGCAGCGTCGGAGAAATGGGATTCGCTTTCCGGGGTCAAGCCCCTTGGAAATCGATTAACTTTTTCAGCACCAATAGTGCCGACATGGGATTACTTGATATATTTGGCAATGATCCGGCTCCGCTGGTGGCGGGAAAGATCAATCTCAATACCCGCCAACCGGTCACGATCCAGGCGGCAATTCAAGGCGCCTATAAAACGGAGCAAATAGGGTCGACTCCCCTCTCGACGCTTTCCAGCTCGGAAAGCAGCAATATCGCCAGCGCCATCACAACGTTCACATCGACCAATTCGTATATCAACCGCGCGGACCTTGTCCGGCAAACTACACCTTATATCAACTATTTCTCGCCCACCACGGATGCGACCATCAAACCTCGCAGAGAAGCCGTGGTCCGTGCCTTGGGCGAACTAGGAACAACGCGCACCTGGAATCTGTTGATCGATGTCGTTGCCCAGGTGGGCCACTATCCCCCGAATGCGGCCACCGCGAATCCCGGCGACCTGAGCAAGTTTATTGTCGAAGGAGAACGCCGCTACTGGTTGCATGTGACCATCGACCGCGTCACAGGACAGGTTGTCGACGAACAGTTGGAACTTTATAACGAATAGTTCCGGCGTCTTAGACCTGCAGCCTGTAGCGGCGGTCTATGACTGTCAATGATGCACGGAGCGTGATGGAAGATCGGTGGTCGTAGACCGCCGCTACAGGCTGATGTATCTCCTCAAGGCCTGCTATTTGCAGCAGGGTTCTTTAGCTGCCGAGGAAAATGAGCTCATCAACGTTGCAGTCGGAAGCGGCACAGAAGCGCACGCGATCTCCAAACCGTCCCACGTCAGTAACAGTTGCCCGTCTTTGCGCATGACGTCCGGAGCAGGCGGCTTCGCGTAACCAGTCGAGCAGCGGACAGCGAAAGCGCACGACGCATCAGCCATCTCCGCGAGGGAGAATTGCCGTTCCGATCCCGCGTAGAGAACGAGATCGAGCCAGGCCTTTCCTTCACCGTCGCCCCGTTCCCAACGCCCTTCAAACTCGTCCCATGCGGCATGAGGGACGGTAACAGCGACGTGGAAATCGCCATCGTGGAATGTCCAGGGAGCGTGCAATTCCGCAGGTGCCGGAGGGAGCCCGACGGCGGCAGGTCCCTCGACCTCGAAACGAAGTCGCATATCGCGCGCCCGGATCGTGCCATCCTTGATCTTGTCAAAGAAAGGATGCGAGTCGTATCCGTCGACCGCGAAACCGATTCCGGCGAGAATATCTCCCTCGCGCTGAATACTCAAAAGGTGGGCGGCGGCGAAATCGTAGCCATCGTGGAGAAATAGGGTTCGAAGAGAGGAAGGCTTCTCCTCGGTTCCCCAATAAGCGAGGAGCGTGCGTGTCTGGTTCCACATGCTGCCAACGTTGACGCTGCCCAAAGTGAATGCAGGGGCAAGATAGGTGGTGCCAATAATATCCGGACGGTCATTTGCCGCACGAATGAAGGTCTGGCGAACTTCGCGAGGGGATTCCAGGGAGAAGAAAAGCGGCTCCAGATCGGGCGGGCAGATGTGAACGAGGCGATGCTCGTTTAGTTCCGGCTCAACATCGTCGGCAGGAAAGCGTCCGTCGGTGGCGCGATGAAGAAATCCATAGACCCTCGGCGGCAGCAGATTTTTGTAAGCACGACTCTGGGGACCGGCCCATTGCATGGTTGGGGCGTGGAAGTGGGTGGCGAATTCCTTCCATGCCGTATGATAGAGTTCTTCAACCATTACACGCGCTTCCGGATCGCGAGCAAAGCGGAGGAGGCGGACCAATTCATCGAGCGCGACCAGGGTATACGTCGGGCTATTGTATTCGGTGAAGCCTCCCTGCTCGCGGGTGTAGGCGTGAAAACGGCGCAGCTTGGCCATGGCGAAGGTGTGGAGATCCGGGACATCGTAGGTCTCGGCAGCAGTGAGAGAAACGAAACTCCCCATGATTGCGATATTGGTATAACCGGGATCGACATTGCGCCGTTCAATCGAACGTGCCGCATGGAGGATAGCGCTCTTGATTCGCTCCTGCATTTCCAAGGGAAGATAAGGCCCGTGAGTCAGTGCGATCTCAAGCAATTGCGCACCGCAGAAATCGGCCCAGTTCCAGTCGGGCGGCGCCATTTGCTCGAGCGGTTCATCCATAAACCACGACCAGATTCCGTAAGTCGAACTCGAGGAGTTGATATCCTGAAGGGCGAGAAGGCGGTCCAGGATACCGAGCGCTTTTTCTTTCTCACCCTTCTCCCCGGAATCGAGCAACGCAACGGCATAGACAAACGATTCACGAGTTGGATGGACCCAACCGCCTTTCAACGTGGTGTGATAACCGGGAGAACTGAAGGGGACGCGCAACATCCGTTCGGCAGGATTGTAGGAATGATCCTCGCGCTCCAATGCGCGGCGAAGACGCAGGCGCTGAGAATCGGTGAGGGTGTAAGTGGAGGGCAACGCGGTCATGGAAATTGCATGCTCCAGGACGGCTTGTCATTGATTTGAAAAAGGGGCACCAGAGAGCGAGCGGCAGTCTGGAAGTACGTCTTAACGGTTTTCATTTCGCGAAAACGAGAATGCATATAAAAAATATAAATTCAATCTCTTTCCTGCGACCACGACACTAAAGTGGACTTGTTCACGATTGCCCGTAGCGGGGAGGAGAATCTTCGATAAATCTGATTGCAGTGATTATCTGCCATCCCATAGTGGTGCCATGTCAGAGTCTGCAGACATCCCTCCTTTCAAAGTTCAGAAAGGCGAAGCTCTTCATCGACAAATCACCAATCATTTCCGGTCATTGATTTCCAGCGGCAAACTCCCGGCCGGATCCAAATTGTCGCGCATGCATGATCTTGCCGCGCAATGGAACACGAATTATTTCACCGTCCATACCGCTCTTACCCGACTGGTTCGCGAAGGGCTATTAGAACGAAAACCCCGCTTGGGAACTTTCGTCCGCAAACAAAACAAGCAGTTGGGCAGCGTCGGCATCTACTATGGCGATGAAATCCTGATCAAGCATGAGCGGGCCTTTTATCGCTCCCTGCACGGACAACTTTTGAATTCTTTACAAAAGGAAAACATCTCCGCCAAGGTCTTTATCGACAGCCGACCACCGGCACTGCAGGAGGAGCCGCTCGTGGAGCTTTTGGAGTCGGTCAATTCTCACGCGATACACGGGCTGATTGTACCCTTGATTGGCTATCCCAAGGAGGAATGGCTAAGCAAAATGCCCCTTCCGACTTCCTTTTTCAGTTCAGCGCGCTCGGATTATAGCAGGATATGCATTGATTTTAACCAGATCATGACCATGGCGTGCCAGACGCTTAGCAATCAGGGATGCCGGACCGTGGGATTAATCCATCCCACTCCATTGTCCAAACCGGACTGGGGAAAAAACGAAAACGATACCATCCCCAATGCCTTCAATGCCCAATTGAAAGCATTTAACATGAAGACCCAGAAGTCCTGGATCAGGATTCCCAAATCCCATCAAGACTCCCAGGAGAAATTTGGTTACCAGGAATTCCACAAATTGTGGGACCTGAAGGAAAAGCCCGATGGGTTGATCGTTTATCCGGAAAATGTTTCGCACGGCGTGGTAATCGCCGTATTGGAAAGAGGAGTGAAAGTCCCATCTGAATTAAAGCTCGTTTTGCACAAAAACCAGCACGTTGAATTTCTCTGCCCCCTTCCTGCGGATTGGATTATTACCCGGGAAAAGGACATCGCCGACGCGCTTATCCAGCAAATCAAAGATCGCTTTGCCGGACTCGAACCGCATTACTATGAAATTCACCACGAGTTCATCAAGGGAAGCAGCCGTGATTTGATTTCCAAGTTTGCGCTGGCCAATAACCTGGAAGGTTAGGCCAAAAGGGAATATCTCTTCCCGATTCGATTATTTCTCCCGTCGTGCCAAACCGATCGAGAAAAAGCTAGAATTTATATTTTTTATATGTAGACCTTAGCTTATCGCGAAAAACCAATCTTCGCCAACAACTGGCATTATGGGAACAGTAGATGAGCGATGCTTCGAAAGCCTACCTGAGACCAGTCCATGCACCTGATTGACTGGCTGTTCGTTGTCCTCCCGGTTGTTATCGTCGCGGCTGTGACGATTTACGCCAATCGTTACCTCAAGAGCGTCGCCGATTTCATGTCCGGGGGCCGTCTGGCTGGACGGTATCTTCTTTCCACCGCTCGCAGCGAAATGGGCGCCGGGGCCATTGGCTATGTCGCGATGTTCGAGTGGTTCAGCCACGGTGGTTTTCCGGTGACTTGGTGGGGACAAATCGCGAGCCCTGTCGGCTTGATCATGGCCATTACAGGTTTCGTGATTTACCGATATCGACAGACTCGCGCGCTAACACTGGCGCAGTTTTTCGAGATGCGTTACACACGAAGTTTTCGACTTGCCACCGGTATTCTCGGGTTTATCGCGGGCGTTCTCAATTTCGGTGTCATCCCGGTCATCGGCGGCAAATTCATGGTCCATTTTTTGGACCTTCCGCAAACGATCGATCTCTTTTCGTTCACGGTCCCCACCTACCTCGTACTGATGGGCGGTTTCCTGACGATCACCACGCTTATTACCATCACCGGCGGCCAGATCACGGTGATGATGGCCGACTGTATCCAAGGCATGATTTCACAGATCTTCTACGTGATCATCGGTTTGTTTTTGATCTTCATCTTCAGCTGGCCGCAGACCCGCGCCATGCTTCTTTCCAATCCTCCGGGCCATTCGGCCGTCAATCCGTTCGAGAGTTTCAGCACCAAGGATTTTAATCTCGGGTACGTGTTGATCGGAATCTTTGGAAGTGTTTACGGAACGATGGCCTGGCAAAACAACCAAGGCTTCAACTCGGCGGCGGCTTCTCCTCATGAATCGCGCATGGGTTATATTTTGGGTAAATGGCGTGGCTTTGCACTCGGCACGACCATGCTCCTCCTCGCGGTTTCCGCGATGACTTACCTCCATCAGCCCGAAGGCCAGGCCGTGGTTCAACAACGACTCGCCCAGATCGCAGATCCGCAAACGAGCGAACAGATGCGGCTGCCCATCGGACTTTCCGAGATTCTTCCGATTGGGATCAAGGGACTTTTGGTGTCGGTGGTTCTCATGGGAATTTTAGGTGGGGACGGCCAGCATCTTCATTCGTGGGGAAGCATTTTCGCCCAGGACGTGGTCCTTCCCCTTTGCAAACGTCCGCTCAGCGTGCGTGCGCATATCATCCTTTTGCGCGCCTCCATTATCGGCGTGGCTTTATTCGCCTTTTTCTTTGGCGCGCTCTTTACCCAAACCGAATATCTTCCGATGTGGTTCAACGTCACCATGGCAATTTTCGTCGGCGGCGCGGGAGCGGCAATCATTGGCGGTCTTTACTGGAGCCACGGCACTACCGCCGGCGCATGGACCGGGTTGATCTTGGGATCGACGCTCTCAACCGGCGGTATTCTTCTCCGGCAACCGGGATGCGTCAGCTTTTTCCAAGGCGTAACCGACCGACTGGGAATGTCCTCCGTTCCCTGGGTCCAATCCATGTTGAATCATCTTGGCCCCAACCTGCCTCTCAACGGAACGGTGATCGGCTTTTTCGCCACGCTAACGGCTCTGGCTGGTTACATTCTCGCTTCTCTTTTGACCTGTCGCACACCTCACAACATGGATCGCCTGCTCCACCGGGGCAAATACGCGGTCGAGCCAGAGGCCTCGAATGAACCCATCGTAACAAAGCCCGCCAGGAGTCGGTTCCATGTCTACAACCTCGTCGGGATCGATGAACATTTTACGCGCGGCGACCGGTGGGTCACCCTCGGCATTTTCTATTGGAGCCTCTTTTGGTTCGGCGTCTGCGCGATAGGCAGCACGTGGTATCTCATTCACCCGTGGTCGGACAGCGCCTGGGCCGATTACTGGCTCGTCACGGCCATCTACCTTCCGCTCGCAATTTCGATAGGCACCACGATTTGGTTTACCATCGGTTGCTGGAAGGACCTCTTCTTGTTTTTCCGCCGCCTGAAAGTGGAGCGAGTCGACAGCCACGATGACGGGACCGTAGACAAAAATCGGGATTCTGTGCAGACGACTCCTTCGCATTAAGGCGCTTTTTGCGAGGCGGGAGGCTGATAGATAATCTTCATGATACCCTGACTCTCGGTCACGAAGACGTCTGGCAATTCTCCCTTGCTCATCCAGTGAAGTTCCGTGGTTCCGTATTGCGCTTCCAGCTTCTTTTCGACCGGTTGTCCGAGGATGGCGGTGAATTTTGTTTCCACGTCGCTCACGGGCGGAGGCTGTTTGAACGTGACTTCAACCTTCGTCATCTTATTGCTCGAAAAAGTCAGCACGATGTCAGCCAGACTATTCCATAGTGACGGCAATTGCGCACCGGTCACGGTTATGGTTTTATCCGTGGTCGCCGAAGTATCCAGCCTGGAGACGCTGGTAAAAAGAAGCGGTGAATTCTCCAGATAGTGCTGAGACACGGGATATGGCATGCTCCAATCCATTCCTGCAATGGGGTAGATCGCTCCCGGTGGGACAGAGGCATCGTTTGAAACCATAGTATCCAAAGGTTGACTGCTGCGGGTATAATCCTGTTTGGCAATAACGGTTGGGGAAGCCACCGGCAACGCCCCCTTGTCACCCCATCGATTAATCTCCAGCACATCCATGTAGGGAGTCGCTCCCTGTTGACTCACCTCGTTGTCTTTGTTGACGGACGTGGAGTTTGTTTCACGAAGGGCAAAATCATAACTTTTCAAGGTCCCCTCGAATTGATTGGGAAACCACACCTTGTACTCCACTTTGTCGACCAGGGTAGGCGCATGTCCGGGATTACGAATACTTTTCCCCTGATCGAGTGGACCTCCCAGAATATTATAATCGAATTCGAAGCCGGAATTTTTGGCGTCAAACACACCGCCCATTAGAATGTGTTTGGTCGCGTCAGGCCCGGTAAGAGGCTTGTCATCTGCGCTCGACATGGAAAAAACAATCCAGGGCGTGCTGATATTTCCGATGGTGATACCATCGGAAAATTGAAACGACCCGTCAACTTTTCCCACGTAGGCCTTCACTGTAGGCGCATCAATGATCAGTCGTCCGTTCGGCCAGTCCCAGGTGATGTAATCCCCGGAGGCAATGGCTTTCTCAATTCGACCCGCGGAAGGAACGGTTTTGCCGTTCAAGGTCACGGCACTGTCGTCTTTGGGCTCGTATAAAAGTCTGCTTCCCTTGGTGAAAGTCGAATCCGCCATATTGATGCCGCGAAATGCTGAGTAGGAGAACAACGCCTGTTTTCCAATCTTAAAGATTTCGGGATCCTTCGCCGGCGGAATTCGGTTGCCGAGAAAAATACGGCCACCCAAGGCCATCGCGGTGCACATCACCGGATCAACTTCATGCATGACGGCGGTCCAATAATAGACTGGCCCCGGAAGCGCCATGGCATTTGCCAGATAAGCGACGTCGTGCTCATTTTCCATCGGTGCCCAGTAATGCCAGAAAACGCCGTCCCAATCCTGATAGGAAGCGAGTGCCGCCAGTTTAAGAGGATATTCCGCCCGGAATGGGTTAGGACGTGCCGTATTGGTTTCGTAAAGGACGGTGGGCTGATCCGAAGGCGTATAGCTATCGATCACATAAGCCGACGGCGGTTTGTCCAGCGTCGATTTCAAATCCCAAAAGTACATCCCTTGCAAATGGACATCTCCCAAGTGCTGTCCATAGGCCCACTGCAGACTGGGTCGATAGAAGGTATCGAAAGAAAAAGGTACGACGTTGATACCGACTCCCGCAGGGGCGAAGGAACGGCAATAGGTGCGAAAGTCCTGATTCCATTGATTATCCAGGTCGATCATGAAATCGACAAAATCGTTGCCCCTTTGTTCCGGATAATTCGTGCGATCATCGAAATCTGGAGCAGGCGCGACAGTGCTCCCAGCCAATGACTCTCCGTCCTTGAGCGAGCCCCACGCTTTCTTCAAATCGACATCATCTTTATAATGATCGGAAAGCCACTGGTTCCACTTTTTCTGCAGTTTGTTTTTGAAGTAAGGTGGCCACTTAGGCAATTCACCGCTCAGGACTTTTGTGACAAATCCGTTTTCATTGGATATCTCATAGATCGCGATATTTTCTTCTTCGGCGTAGGTCTTCCCCGTGTATTGGTTCACATGGGTCAGAAGGGCCTTGGCGTGTGCTTTTCTGATTTTTTGTAGTCGCTCATCGACAAACAAATAATGGAAGGGATCCCCGGCACCTTTCATCTGCATCGCTTCTTTCCATTGCGCCCAGTCATCTCCTCCCGCCACAAAGGAATCGTCCGCGAGTAAAGGCGCATAGGGGATCGTTCCCGCCAGCGCACCCCACATCACAAAAAAGTTATGCGCCTTGAGGTCAGCGAAATATTTGTCGTCAATATCGAAGCGGGAGCCGTCTCCTTTTTGGTAAGGCACGAACTCGCCCTTTTTAGCGCTTTCCGTCGTATAGGTTCCTTTACCCGGCACATCCTCAACCCTGGCTGATGGTTCCCATACCCGTTGCGCATTGAAACCCATTTTGATCAACCGATCCACATGGGGAAATCCGACTACTCCCCATAATCGCAGACGTTTTCCCGCGTAGGTAAGATGTCCATCGACCACCTTGGTGAAGACCCCGGGTTGAGGACGGACCGGCACATCGCCATATAGATAGGCGGCGGGATAATCATGCACCACCAAATTGATCGCGGGGGCCTGCTTGCGATCCTGCGCGCCGAAAATCTGGATTTCCGGTTGCGTCCCCTCACCGCCCTCCACTGTCAGGAGAAATCCCTGCTTCGTATCGTGCGCTCCAGCCAGATTTTTTTTCAATGCCGGAGCCAGATCCAAAAGATCGACTATACCGGTCAAAGGCAAACTTTTGACGGGAATACTTCCCACCAATTCCCCCGGAGCCGAAACTCCTTCTTCAACCTGATAAATTTTGATTTCAGCCGCAGAGCTTTGAATGGCCTTGGGCATTTTCGCGATGGAGACCGTCAAGTGGGCACCTAACAGATCGTCCGGCTTGAGTAGGACCCGATCAAATAGTGGCAGGTTGGGAGTCAGCAACATCTTTCCATTCTTTGCGCCTCCCAGGGTGATCGTCCGGGTCACATCCATCGCCTCGCGGGCGGGAAGGTTCACTTGCACGGCTTTGCCACTAAAGGTGAGTAAAAATCCATTATTCTGAGCAGCCCCGCTCAGCCATTTCTGGAGCACCGTTTCGAAATCTGAAATCTCGATGATCTGTCCGCCTTTTTGCTTATCGTCCAGGATTGGAACAGACAGCGTCGCGAACGGAGTCGGATCGAAATTCTTGCCCAACGCCAGCCCATTCCAATTCTCTCCGTCGGCTTGCGATTTCACCCAGGTTGCGTCCTCCGCCCAAGGCGTCTTGACGAGGAAACAGCTGAAAGTACCAGACTCCCCCTTGCGCTCCACTCCCCCGACTTTGAATTGCAGCGAAGCTTTCTCGATCTGTGCGTCTTTGGGAATATCACTCAAATCGAGTTTGATCAGCGCTTCGGAAAAACGGTCGTCGCGCAGAAGGAGCCCCTTCCCCTCTCCCATGGGCGTGGCCGAATCCTTCCACAGGTAAGTATCCGCCTCCACCGGGATTGAAGCCGTGGCTTCCGTACCGTTCGATTTGTAAGTAACGCTCACCGCAGTCTGACCAACCGGGAAAACCTGATCCACCCCCGTCACCTTCAACCATCCTATCGTTAAGCTCGCGGTTCCGGGCGCATCCGGCGGCGGAGGGGGCACCACCACAGCAGTAGAATTTGTTTGAGACAAAGCGGACGTCAGAGCGCATCCGCATAATGTACCGGCCAGGATTAGGATATTAAACTCCTTCCCAAACAATGCATTGCAGGTGCGTTTGAAGAAAAAGAAGGTAATCATTGAAAGTTGCTCCAAATACATATAAAACATATGAACACGTGAGGCGATTCAAAGTTGCGCGAAGTATTGCTACTGAGAACCGGACACGGCGCAACGTCGGGGCAGTGCGGCTTCAAGACCTTCGTCCCTGAACGATCTTACGGCAACTGACACATAAAACTTCTCTATTCCCATGAACAAAGCCTCAAGCGTCGATCTAAATCCCGCTGATGAAAGTTCCATCATGGACGAGATCGTCAAGATCAACTGGTACCGGACCAAAGTCGATAAAGCGGTCATGAGTTCGCTTATGCGCAAGAGCGACGCCCGGGCGTTCGCCCAGGTTATTCCACAGTTACTGCTTTTTGCCGCCACCGGAACGCTCGCCTATCTGGCCTTCTTGAACGTTCATGCATCCAATTGGCCATGGGCCGTTCCGTTGCTGCTGCTGGCGTTATTTGTCCACGGGACTTTCTCCAATTTTTTTGGCGGTATCGCAGGCCATGAGCTTTGCCATAAGACGCCGTTTAAAACTCAATTCTGGACTGATTTTTTTCTGGCGATATATGCTTTCCTCGCTTGGTTCGACCCGGTGAGCTATCGGGTCAGCCATGTGAAACACCACCAAGTCACCGTGCACACCGAGCACGATGGAGAGGTGGTCTTGCCCCAGGGGCTGGACTGGCACGGAATCAAATTCGTCCTGATGGCACTCACCGTCGATCCGCTAATGCCCTTCAAAGTCCTTCGTACCTGGGTGTACGCCGCTTTCGGAGACAGCAGCAAGTCACTGTTCTTTACCTCCGATTGGATGGAAAGAATCCTGCCTAAGACCAAAACAGAGCTTCGTCGCAACCACCGCAACTGGGCCATCATTGTTCTGCTTGGCCATCTGGCCCTGGCCACCCTTTTCATCGTCACGGGCCATTGGTTTCTGATCGTTATTGTCACCTTCGGCTGTCAGTACTGCTCATGGCTGCAGCTTCTATGCGCTGCGCCGCAGCATGTCGGACTCACGCCGAATGTCTCCGATTTTCGTCTTTGCTGCCGTACCTACACCTGTGGTTGGCTCCCCGCATTCCTTTACTGGAACATGCAATATCATGTGGAGCATCACATGTTTCCCGCCGTCCCCTTTTACAATCTTCCTCAATTGCGTAAGGCGATCGAGCATGACCTTCCTCCCGCTCCCCACGGTCTCCGCGCCACTTGGAAAGAACTGCTGCCCATCATGCGACGACAGCGGCAGGACCCGACTTATGTTTTCGTCCCAGTGCTTCCAGCCAAAATCTGATCTTCCTGTCATGCACGAGATAGACTTTGTGATGAGGAAGCAAGCGCGCACCTTCTCAACTCGTGACCGCATACGTTAACGGCGGCGTTGCAAGGCCGCACTGCTTAGTGGCTGTCCGAAGTCTTTCCTGGCTGCTTCCACCAATTCGTTGTGTCCCTGGATAAAGTCCTCGGAAATCTCCCAGAAGAAAATGCCACGAAGACCGGCGTTTCGCGCCCATGCTCCTTTCAACTCGACGGATTCCGGATCATCATAGGTGATTAGTTCCAAAGGTAAACCCGGCGGGCTTACAAGCCAGGGCACTTCTGCCTGCTTGTCCCATTGCCGTTGCCATCCCTCGTCAATAAGTGTCTTGATGGAACGGTACTCGACATCCCCGTGCACCGATGCCTCAAGCGGAGTTTCACCCCACTTCTTGACCATGAAACCATGTCCGGAAAGATGAATCCCGACCACCAGTTGCTTGTTCGCGAATCCTTTTCCTCGCCAGTAATCGATCGATTTTTGATAAGAATATTGGCCGCCGTCAACCGGATCGGCATCGGTCTCATAGAGCGGCGAATCGAATCCTGCGTGACAATAATGCTGGCCATCTATCTTCCATGGTCCGTGCGCATTGTAGGTCATGATCAAGCCGAAATCGATCACCCGAGCCAACTGCGGTCCATCGAAGTACTGTCCGTAGTAGTTGTCGTTCGGCAACGGCATGGTGACAAGTGCAGCTGGATTTGTCTTTCGAAGGGCCTGCCCAAGCTGCTCGACAAACGAAACGACATTCTTCATGTCTGCCGACGTTGGGAATTCCCAGTCGATATCGATACCATCGTAGCCGTTATCTGCAACCAGCTTGGCCACCCCATCAACGCATGCTTCTTCCGTCGCTGGATTTCGCGTCATCGCGGAAAGTTCCGGACCGCTATCCGCGCCGCCAAAGCCGAGTAGAACTTTAACGCCGGCGGCATGCGCACCCTGAGTGAGCGCGCGACTGGGGAGATTTCCCGACGTGTGCAGCGTATTATTTTGGATGGTGACGAACGCATGGATCAGATGGGTAAACTGACCAAAATTGATCTGACTGACCGGCAGCTGGCTAGTCCAGGAAGGATAGTAGCCGACAACTACCGAGGGCTCCGCTTTGTTCTCTTCCGGCAAAGCTACCACGTCGTTGAGCAGGAATGGCAAAAGCAACCAGACACATAGGACAAATTTCATAATGGCGGACCGTAAACGTCTCGGACGTATTTAATTTTTGCCCGACGAATCAAGGACGCCGCGTTCATCCAGGTTCTGATGACCAACAACGGTGCCGTCGTCGAGGTGATTGATTTTTTGAAGACGTAAATGACTGAAGAGCGCGCGAATATCGCGTACTCCTCCCCATGTGAACCAAATGGCCGTGACGACCGAGATAAAAACCGGGAGTCCGATCGCCGCGACATGCCAAAAAAGTGACCAGGCCGAATCCGGCCACGGTGCGATCAGATTCCACACACTGCCCACGACAAATACGACGAACCAGAGCATGTTCCAGGCAAAGAGACTACCGGCTATCCACGTGTCCCCTTGGGTAAAGTTATCATCCAAACCAATTAACTTTCCCCAGGTTACTTTTCTCTTTGCAGGTTGCTCTGTCTGGTCGCCAACGAGGGGCCTAATGGCGGCGTACTTTCCGCGATGCAACATGCGGTCCATGTTGAAATCTTCCTTGGCCGTCAATAGTGAAACAGCCGCATAGAGAAAAACCGCAATGAGGCTTGCACAAAAAGAGACCTCTATTCCGTTGAGAGGGAACCGATCTCCATAAATCTGACGCACCACAATGCCTCCGGCTGAAAGTGTCGAGCCGGTCAATAGCGCGGCCCAAGCGCCAGCCGTGGTCCCTTTTTTCCAATAGAGTCCTCCGATAATGGCCGCGCCTGCACCGCCAACAAATATCGCCATGGTCACGCTCCACCACATATAGATGTATTCCGTCTGGCGAAATAAACTGCCGAAGAGAAACGCGAAAAGGGCCACGCCGATGATCGATAGCCTGAGAATAAAAATATGCTGGCGCGGGCCAAAAGGCTTCTTGCGCAATGGCACAAGAATATCCTGAACGAAAATGCTGCCCCACGAATGAAGATGGGAGGAGTCTCCGCCAAAAAGGCCCATCAACAGAATGGCACACAGAGCCCCTTTCACTCCCGCAGGCAACAGATGCGAAAGGGCAATGGGTATCTGCATTTGTTCCTGGGTCTGCGGGTCATGGATTCGCGCAATTTCCGCATGGGCCGAAGCTGCCTGAACGGCAAAGTCGGGATGCTGCAAGTAGGTCATGCCGCAGAGACAGAGGAGAACCACCACGGCCAATTTGCCTGCGCCGCGCCAACTCGCGAGGATGCCCGCCATGCGCGATTCATGAGCCGTAAGTGCAGCCGAATTATAGGCGCTTTGAGATTGCCACGCCATCGTTCCGTATAGATTCAGAAACATACCCATCAGGACGTAGCTCAGGTTGAAATCCTTCAACCCCATGGAATGAAACGGATTGATCATCGACTGGCCCGGCGGTCGGTTGGCCAAAACGTGATCGATCTGGGACCAACTGAACATCGAAAGCAGCGCAAAGATAATCACGAGATAAAAGATCTGCGATATGATTCCCTCGACACAATCCGCAATCATCAATGTGATGATCCCCCCCATTAACGTCATCGTCAGGGTTATCGACAAAAATAATCCCATGAGTAAAACAAACGTTGGCACAGATAGGGACAAGACACTGACGCTGGTAGGTAATCCCAGGTAATAGACGAAGAATTGGGCGCCGATGGCCGGAACAATTCCAAAATTGGCAACACCCGCGAGGAATCCCAGGATTCCGGCAAAAAGCCGGAACGATTTGCTGTACCGAATTTCGAAAAACTGGGCGAGGGTCATCGCCCTGGTTTCGCGATAGCGGTAGATGACAAAGCCGGAAATACCAATGATCACCCAGAGGGGATTGTTGATCCAGCTCCACCAAGTCAAGGTCAGGCCCGATTTGGAAATAACCTCAAATGCCGCGACAAAAGTGACCGCCCCGGCCTGCAATTCTCCCCGGGACACGGCAAGCAAATATCGTCCGGCTAAACGCCCACCGGACAGGAAGTCCGCCACGCTTTTTACATATTGATTGGCATATATTCCCAAGCCCAAAACAATGAGCAACGGAAGGGCGAAAAAAATCCAATCGATAACCTGCATGATGATTATCCAGCGTACTACTTGATGGAGAGCCTACCGCACACAAGCAAGACTAGGTGCAGGTTCCCTCAGCTAAGCGGATACCACCAGGCCCCGCATGGCCTCCAAGACTTTTACCCCCTCCACGATCTTGTGGATGTAACTATCGCTAATTATTTCCTTCTTAACAATGGCCCGATAAAATTTATCCCATTGATAGATTCCAGAATATTCGCTGAAGGTATTTCCCGCTCTAATTTGTCGTGTTTCGCCATCGCGCATCACCAACGAAAGATTTGCGTTCTCAGACTTGGGTAGTGTATCCGTCGGCCCGATATTCCGGTAAATGGTTCCCTGCTCGTAGTTCAAAATTAACCCATTGGAATAACGATCTCCGTCATCCACACAAAAAGACGCATAGACCGATGCCACGCAACCCGAAGCGCAGGACATCGTCAGCAACGCATTGTCCGGTGTCGGGCGCCCGGTGCGGATGCGTGATGAAATCAAATTCACCTGCTCGACGGTCCCCGCCATCTGAATAATGTCGTTAATGAGATATATTCCCAAACGCATCATGGCGCCCCCCGGACAAAGCATGGGATCGTCCATCCAACTGCCATCCGCTTTTTCGCGGTAGGGTGCCCATACTTCTCCGCGCGCAGAGACCAGGCGCCCCAAGTCAAATTCATCAACCCATGTCTGAATTTGTAAGAGATCCAGAGTCGACTCAGGGCTGGGAGAATTTAAATGCACGACCCGGCCCAAGCTTTGAGCTTCACGCAGGACATCCTCGGCTTCTTCTGAATCCAATTCGAAAGGCTTGGTGGTCATGACATCCTTGCCCGACCGAATGATCTCCCGCAATAATTTTGCCCTTCCATACGGTTGCGTATAAAGCCCGACAACTTGTATGGAGTCATCCTCCAGCACCTCTTGAATCGACGAATAGGCCTTTACGCCATATTCATCTGCGGTTTCTTCGGCCAATTTTTCCCTCAAATCGCCAACAGCAACCAATTTAAAAAGATTTGATGCAGGTGAAGATTGCAAGCACCCGAGAACGTACTTTCCAAAGGACAAGCCGACTATAGCCAGTGCCAGTGGGCGATTGACCGGTGAAGCGTTCATCTGATTCCAAGCAGTATGCTTTATTTCTTAAACTTGTCACGCTTTAACTCTCCTTATCCCACTGCATTATGACCGTATGCAGCTCTGAAAACTATGCCTTTACAAAATAAATTTCATCCTATACAGTGCTTCGAAGCAATAGCTACTTTACTTTCATTCAGCGACTCCCGAAGGCGCAAGCCACCCATCGAATTTCCAACGCGGCGATAAACGTGATAATAATTAACTGTTCGAATCAAGCGGCGCAGTATGCAGATTTATTATCACAAGGCTAAAGGGATGCTCCCCTCCGGTTTATTTCCCCGCCCCGTGATGAGAGTCATGTTACCTCCCTCCCTATTTTCCATTAACACCAAGCGTAAAAACGGCGCTGATGGCGTTGCCTTGATTGTAGTACTTTTCGCGGTTGCTCTTGTCAGTATTATCGTCCTGGCCTACTTCAACATGGCCATGGTCAACCGGAACATCTCGTATTCCAGCGCCGGGCAGGCACGGGCCAACATCCTTGCCCTGAGTGCGCTTGATTATGTCAAAGGCGATTTCATCGCGGAAATTCAAAACGGATCGACACAGCTACCCGATCCTACGGGGTCAAGCGTGCCCATTTACCAGCCCACAACCAATAGCACCATGTTGCCTTACCGGATGACGACAAGTGGTTCCCTGACCACAGGTTCTTTTCCTCCCAATCTGGTCAAGTGGAGTTCAGGCACCACTCCCCTCTGGCCTGCAACCACCGCTTACAATTCCACCCAAGGCCCGAGCCGAGCCTCTATTGATCCCAGCTCGGGCACATCGATTCCCACGACTCAACCATCATTCAACGGACACTTCATCGCGAACAGCCTTTGGACAAAACCAGACTTTGGTACCAACACCACTTTACCCGTGGCCGCTCTACCCCAATGGGTTTACATGACTCGACAAGGCCCCTTGACGAATGCCACTCCGGCAATCGCCATGTCAGTCCTGGCGAACTCCGCCTCAACCAATTCCAATTACGTGGTGGGACGATACGCGTACACCGTCTATGACGAGGGCGGGCTGCTCGATGTCGCGGCGGCGGGATATTCGCCCACCACCTTCAGTGGCGATCCCACCGATGTGGGCCGCAAGGGAAATCAGGGCTTTGCCGACCTTACGCAACTGGGCTTGACCCCAACGCAAGTCGATCAATTCGTTACCTGGCGCAACGCCAGCACGTGGAACTCGACCGCCAATTACGTCGGCTATCTGGGCACGAACTATCCTTCGTTAACCAACGCCCCCTCAACCGGCTTTCTTCAGGCCGCCCCGGGGGATCAGGCGTTTGTCAGTCGGCAGGACTTGATCAATTACTGGACCACGGAACTCGGGGTGAGCGAGAACGTCCTTCCTTATCTGACCACATTTTCCAGAGAAAAAAACGCGCCCAGTTGGGGCCCGGAACACAACGCCAATGACCCGGCTTCGCCGACCTATTGGAGCGGAACAAACGTGACGATCGATCCCATCAACAATCCTGTTGCTGCTGCAGCGACGCTTTCCTACGCATACCACGACAATCAAAATTCAACCAACGTCGCAAGTATTCCCACCCAACTCGTCTATAACCGCTTTTTACCAAACGTCCGGGCAACAACCTCCTTTTCTCGTCTCAGCGGTGAAACAGCTGTCGTAGGCGAACCCTTGGTCAAGAATCGTTTTGATTTAAACAAGCTCGCCTTGATTACCTATGCGGGTGTGCTGTCCACGGACACTGCCAGTCAAAAAGCCATTTACAATTATTTCGGCCTGGTCCCGAACTACTCGTCAACGGGGGCATTTTCATGCTGGACCTATAATCACACCTCTCTCCTGCCTCCCACTCCTGCCGCCAACGGCTCTCTGTTTACGGATGCCAAGCAAATCATGACCTTGGATCAGGTCGCCAATGCCATCAACGCATCAGGCACCGTCACAGGTCGCGAACCCGATTTCTTTGAGCTCCTTCAAGCTGTTATCCTACAAGGCAGCATGGGATTGGCCTCTGGAGATCCAACCCATGCAGCTGACAATACCTCCAGCGGCAGCGGAGGTGAGTTCTACCGAGTCTGCGAGGGCGTTGCCGCTAGTTTTCCGTATGAAGCACCCTTAGCTCGTGGAGATATCGATTCGAGTTCTACTCATCTCTCGCTTGTCTATGCGCTGGAAAAATATCAGGTCATCCAAATTGGAGCCAATATCATCGACCAATACGATACCGATAACTTCCCAACCGATATCATACTGAATGGTGAGCATATGTATGGTGTCGAAAATTTGCCTTACATGAATGCCATCGGGGACACTGTGTTGCGCCCGGCTCCTGGAACTATCAGTTCGCCGCCAGATGCGACGTTTAATGATCCAAACCAGCAATACCTTCAACATTGGCTCACGTTCTCCCTATGGAATCCCCACCAGAACGCCACACTTCCTCCATCGACCGGACCAACCAAGATACGCATCGCCATCACCAGTGGAGAGGAATATCCCAATAACAATCATCTCAACGCTTACTCATCCACAGGCGCGTATAAGGGTCGCATCTTTGAGCCAGAGATCACTTCCGGCTCTGTCACTCCCACGATAACCCATGCCACCCCAACCAGCGTCGATGGTCCCGCCTGGATCGGCATCAACCTTAATAATTACGCGAATCACTTTTCTGAGCCGACGGCTATTGATCCTGATCCCACCCGTTCATTCACAAAGGATAACGATAACCAATCGACTTCGAATATGAACGATACTTTCGGTATAATCTCGAGCTCTCGTGGCTGGCAGCGTGCCGGCATCTACATGGGTTGGTCAAAAAGCCCCGATAATCCATACAAAGTCCCCTTATGCGCCAGTTTACCCGGTTATTCGAATTGGGCAACGAGCCAACTAGGCATTCCGGCACTTGGAACCGATCTCCCCGGGCTAGCTACGATTAATCCCTTCATCATCGAGTTGCAGTACGAAGATCCGGCATCCCCTGGCCCCTCCCACTGGCACACCTACCAGGTTTTTCGCGGTGCGGTCCCTAGCCGAGAATCCGGGAGTGGGGATGCCTTCATGGAACCTAATGATCCGGCTTGGAACAGTTGGACGGCTGTACCTCCAAATAATTATAACGCGACAACCAATCCAAGCGGATATCAAAACCCCTCCGCCCTTTCCGTCACTGGGTTGATTACGGGCCCCGGCCCCTTGCAGGCAAATCAGGAATATTGGGTGAACAATTTCTTAGATCCTCGCACGCCCCGCCTCAACATGCAGGTCATTCATACTCCGGCAACAGCAGGGCAACAATTGGGGGTAAACCTTGGATCGAGTACCCAGATTAATCCGGGCGCCGACGCCGGAAATCCTCCTTACGGGCATTTTCCCAAATCTACGATTGGTAAATCTAACAAGGATTCGCCTAATACCTGGGCAAATAATCTAGGCACCGATCCCTCTTTCTACCTTGACCGGGATTTCATTCGAAGGGTCGGAGACGCGGCTGGCTGGGCCGGTGCATCCCCTTTGGCGACCGGTGCTCAAGCGGAACGACCTATTCATTTGGATCGCCCTTTCCGAAGCGTGGCGGAACTCGGCTATATTTTTCGAGATGATGCCTGGAAGTCCCTCAATATGATTTCGGCCAATAGCGCCGATTCCGGTTTATTAGACGTCTTCTATATTGGTGCCCGTCCGGACACCACCTCAAAGAATCTGCCTCCTCCGGATATGATTGCCGGGAAAATGAATATCAATAGTGCCGCCCTGAACAGCGCTTCCGCTAATAGCACAGTATCCCCCCCTTTGCAGACTCTTCTTTCCGCAGGTTTACGCGATTATTTGCTGACAGATCCCACTACAATTAACACCAGCATTTCAGTTGCCGACGCCGCGACATTGGCATCCAGTATTGTCACCTATGTAAAAGCCAACGGCCCATTGATTAATATTGGTGATCTGCCTTCGCTTTTTCCTCAAGACATCACTGTCAGCTCTGCCAATCCAGGCCTAAAAGGACAACGGGAAGCCCTAATCCGAGCCTTGGCGGATAGTTCTGACACCCGCACTTGGAGCCTGATGATCGATGTAGTTGCGCAGTCAGGCAAACTCACCTCCACGGCGACGAGCTTGAATAATTTCACCGTTGAGGGAGAAAAACATTATTGGCTGCATGTGGCCATTGACCGCTTCACCGGCGAAATCGTGGACCAACAACTCGAACCCGTGTGGGAATAAATTTCACTATCGAAGGGAGTTTAATCTCAAGAAAGCAATACCTCTCCTTACTTATGCCAACGAAATTTACTCGATCTTTATTCTTCATTCTCTCGTGTTTGATTTCTTTTTGCTGCTGCCTGCCGGGACGCTCCCAGGATACTAACTCGCCCACGACCTCTCCGCCTCCGCGACCCTATGTGGGAACTTTGAAAGGTGATTTTACTTTTGTTGAGAAACTCGCGTATAAATCGAAGCCGCCAGCGTCCAATTCGGCAGATTCACAAACAGCGACTCCCCCTCCTCCTTCCGGCCCTCCGGATTTAGCCGAATTTGACTCGGTTCAGACGGGTGCTTTACGAAAAGACAAGCAAGTCTTTGTCGATGGCACGAGTTGTGAGATATGGAGATCAGGCGCTCTTCGATTCATCCTTCAGTCGGCAAACCCAGGGACCGTTTTAGTGGCATCACAAATGTTGTCTTACTATGTCGACCCTGCCGAGTTTAAGGAATTAGAATGGCTTGGTGCCAGTTCTTTTCAGGGCGAGCAAGCCCTCAACGACAAAACATATTATGTTTATAAAAAGGGAACCGAAACGGCGTGGATTGACAAATCGACTCTTTTACCTCTCTTTTTTGATTCGGAATCAGTACACATTACCTATACTTATGGAACTCCGGATGCACCCTTGCAGTTGCCCACGATTTGCGCCCAAAAGCTTCAACAAATGAAGCGGTCTTGGTCGGGCCTTCCAAATTAAAATCTCGGCATATCTACTATCCAACCGATTTTCGTTAGATGGCCAATGCTTACTTTCCCTCAAGGCCCACTCTAGGGACTGATCCGGATACCGGTCTGCTGGTTATCCAAGAATCATGCGGACTTAACCACGCACGGCAAATCCTGACCGTCGCCTGTCCCGCGGACGTTCCTCAAGATGTCAAAGTCTTCAGCTTCCGCGATCTCAAGACGGGCGTTGAATTTCCTGCCCAACGTTCCCTGCAAAATCCCGAGCAGGCTTTTATTCAACTCGAACTGCGCGCAGGAGAGGAACTTCGGCTCGTCGCACAGAATCATTCGTCCGACGTTATCCACGCGACCACTCTCTCCCTTAGCGACAACCAAGGCACAATCTCAAACGGGAAGTGGTCAGCCGATTCATTTCTGGGCGAGTGGAAAGCGGAAAATACTTTGCCTTCTTTTCATGCCCCAACCCCCATTCGTCGGCTTCGGCTTGGGAATGGCCCCTGGCGTGGAAGCTCCTTTTTCGACACACGTCACCCCGTTCAGTATGTCTCGAGTACAGTACTGGAATCCGGCCCTCTACGCGTCACGACGCTTTTTCAGGCCAGGATCGGTCCCACGCATTCTTATGTCGCGCGTCTCACCTTTGACGCTGGAGCTGATTACATTGTCTTTGATGAAGTCTTCGACTGCGATTCGGGAGATCAAATCGTTTGGGATTTCTTCGGGGAGGATTTGCCGGAGCAAATTCATCTACTCGACTCGACCGCAGGTTTCACCACGCAATCACTGCACTATTTTTTTGACCGTCGCCTCGCCCGGTTGGCTTGCTGGAACCAATATTCGCAGCTCCATGATTTTTCGGACGGCTATGCCCTGACCTTTTCACAAAGCGATGATGTCATTGGCTGTGTCGCTCTTAAAGGCGGCGATTGGGATGGCAACTCCCATAATTTTCTCGAGGCTTGGGCCCGTCGCTGGTTTCCGGGAGATCCCACGAGCCGTCGACTTCCACCCGAGATCAAGGCCGATGCCGCATCATCTCCAGAAAAGATCGTCGCGCGACCGGTGAATGGGTGCGAGCCTCATTTCTCTCTTGAGGGCTGGCTTCATCACGGCAGGCGCCTTTTTGCGCTTGTCCTTACTTCCAGTCCTTCCCTCCGATCTGCCGAATGGGATGCGGCACCTTCGCTTGGCCATTTTGAAACCAAGCCCAATCGTCCGCTTTATCGGCAACAACAAAGTCTCTTACGCCGAATTCACACGCAGCACGGCATGTTTCCACTGGCAGACCAGTTGACGCTTTGTTGGTCATGGCCCCAGGAAAAAGCACCGGTGAGGATAACCGATGCCAGCCCTCCCTGGGACAACACGGATCACTCCAACTCCTCGCAAGAGCAGTCTATTTCCATTCCGCAACGAGTGACACAAATGTTGGAATTCCTCGCGGCCCGGATTTTTGGTTTCTGGGAAGGATCTGGTTCCGCTTACACCAATGCGGTCGTAAGTCGCCGACTGGCACACGATCTGGTCGAGTGGGAGTGGCTGGCAACTCGGGGTCATTTTACTCCAGAACAATGCAGCCAAAGCCGTGCGTGGTTTGTCTTCCTGTGTCACCTGTTTTCATCCGATCACTATTATCCAGGAGCGGCCTCCATGAACCTCGGAGATCCAAGCAAGCGACTTGAACCGACGATTGCCGGCATGGCGAACCAAAATTTTTTCACGGATATTTTCAACATGCCTGGAGTGGCAGCGCAGGTGTTTCATTTGCACCCGAACGCAGCCGAATGGCGGGAACGTTTCACCCAAATGTGGCGTCGTCAGCTTGATTATCACGTCTATCCCCAAAGCGGGGCATGGGAGGAGAGTCACACCTATTTTCACCACGTTCTTCAGACGATCATTCCCACTTTGGAACGACGCCGTGATGACGGTGTGGATGATGGTTTTGCCGAGCCCGCCTTTCAGCATCTGGTCGCATCTTTGCTCAAGATGCTGACTCCCAAAGACGACTATTTTGGCGGGAAAAGACACGTTGTTGCGCTGGGAGATCACGGGGTTGATCTCAATAATCTTTATCGCCCGCTTTATCGCCGTCTCGCCCACCACATCTCGGCATCGAATCCGGATTTAGCTTCACAACTTGGTTGGGCCCATTTGGAGATGGGAGGAGACCAGCCCCTGGGCATCGAGTCAAAATCCGTGCCGTGGCAGAATGAATATGTCCAGGGACTTGGATATTTTTTTCGCACCAAGGATGATCGGGGTGAATCTCTCATGGTTTTGCGATGCGGCAATGCCTGGGCTCATCACCATAATGACGAAGGCAGCTTGCAATTCATCTATGCCGGCCGCTCGTGGATAGTTGACTCGGCCTTTAGTTACCCACAAGTGACTACGCTTAGGAAGTTCCGCTCGGATGGCCATAGCCGATGGGCTCCCCGCGACCTGGATCCTCTGAATTATTTGTGGCAATTCAATCGCGGATGGATCGCCAGTCATCAAGGCGACGGCCCCTTCCCTTATGCTGTGGCGTTTACTCCCATCTATATGGCTGAAACCAGTGTTCAGCAGTATGTACCTCTTCGTTGTCCCATTCTGCATTGGCGTTGCATCGTGCAGTTGGCTCCATTTGCTTTTCTCATTTTGGATCGTTCGAATATTTCCATTCCCCAAGTGACCCGCTTTCATGTCCCCAACGATGCGCCTATCCTAATCGATGATGCGACTCCCCTGCCCCTTGAAAAAGGCTCCTATCTTCGGATCAATCCGCTTCTCGGCCTGAATCCGGCGCAAATAAAAGAGACGGACCATCCGACTCAAGCTGGCGACCGTTTTACCACGCGGGAAATTTGTTACGCTTGGAATGAGTGTTCGCTGACGGCGCTGCTGGTAACGGTCGAAACTGCAGACGTGGCTTCCATGTCGTCCACTCAGCGAGCAGGCGACCGTATTTCCATCCATCACCCCGGATTCTCTGCTGAAATTGACATCAGCAATCCTGAAAAGATCAATCTTCTCGATTCCCAAACAGGCCATCGGTCAACGATTTCATTGTATAATACGACGAAATCCTAGTGAAGGTCCTTACTTGGATGAAGGAGCAGCGGTGCTTTCGCGGACTAATAACTGCGGAGTAAATAACTCGTTGGCTGACGAAGCTTCGTCCGACCAAAGCAGCTTGATGGCTCTTTCGCTCATTTCTTCCTTTAAAAACATCAACTCAGTCAAGGGTATGGGCAAAATATCGGTGTTAACCATGGGATCAAAACAGATGACCGAAAGTTGCTGCGGAATTTTAATGTCATGCTCGATGGCATAGCGCAATACCGCCCATGCACCGATACCCGAAAGGGGCACAATCGCCGTTGGGGCAGGTTTCATCTGCATAACTTCGTGGGCCTTTTTGTACGCGGCCTCAAACGAATTCCCCCAGTTGCGGGTATCGCAATAAATCAGCTGCGACTTGCTCAAGTTTCTTTGCCTGAGTTTTTCCTTAACTGTCTCAGCGCGCAGACTTGTGATCATCAAATTCCTGGGCTCATTGACTATAAAGCAAATGCGCTCATGCCCCAGCCCGGTCAAATAGTCCAATATTTGATCAACCTCGCCCTCGTGATCCAGCGATAAGGATCCTCCGGTAAAGCCTGCCAGTTTTGCCCCGACCACGATGTGCTGATAACCTGCGGACTGCATCCGGCTGCCCAGTTCCAGGGTCAACTCGACCGTGAGTCCGGTCATGATAATGCGCTCTTCACTTGGTTTGCACTTGATCAGGCGCATGATGTCGTCAGCCGTCTCGCTCTCGTGGAAAGCATGGACATTCAGGACGTAGTTATGCCGGCGGCAAATCTCAATATACTCTGTCTCCAAATGGTCCTTCCGGACGGGGGTGACCAATCCGACATAACGCACCTCTTGATGTCGTTGCACAAAAAAGCCCTTGCGCGGATCTGTCAGCAAGTATCCTTCGCCCACCAGATCCTGCACCGCGCGTCGGACGGTCGCCTGGGAAACAGCCAACTTTTGCATGAGCTCGCGTTCCGTATAAAAACGCTGACCGTGCTTAAAGTCGTTGAGAATCTGGTCCCGCAGTATTTGCCGGACTTTGACGTGAAGAGGCTGCTTAAGCCCGGTCGCGGCCAAGGTTAATTTGATGTCTTGCGTCGATACCATGGAAGGATGACATTCGTCGAAAGTCCCGAGTTTGAGAAAATGTTGCCCTTTTATTTCAAGGAGGCGAGGTTATTTCGTTGAACCTCCCTTTTAAGCTCGGCCAGTTTGGAGTTAAACATCCTTCGACCGTCTGGCGCGTTGGTAAACGACCAGAAGAACAAAGCCGCTGAGCATGAGGGCCCATGTGCCCGGTTCCGGCACTACCTGCACTTCAATGTCGCCTCCGTTCATGAACAGGAACGAGCCGGCATAGTAGATTGAATTCGCCTCACCGTTGCTGGCCGTACCAGTCAACGTCAGGGTCAAACCTGAAATGATGTTGGTGCCCGATGCGACGGTAATTCCGGCGTACTGGCTTGATGACAACCCGGAGAAGAGGATGTAATCGGTCCCGTCCGCGATGTTGTTGGTGCCGGTGTTGAGCAGGTTCAACGTCAAAGTCGTGGCGGCTCCGCTAAACAAAACACTGGAACCACCCACATTGAGCACACTACTATTGGTGTTCGCCGCATTCAGGTTGAAGGTCAGGTTCGCGCCGCTGAACGTCGTGGTGCCCGTGGAGGTCAGCGTCAGGCTGGTCGTTGTACTCGTACCCGTTATGGTGGCCTGACCGACCAAGACATTCCCGTTAATCAGGTTGGTCGTGCTGTTGACCGCGCCTGTGCCGCCCAGGGTCGCTCCGTTAACCAAGGTCAAGGTCCCGGAACCCGTTGCTGAGCCGCTGGTATTGTTGGCCAGCAATGCGCCGGACGAAATCAACGTTCCGCCGCTGTAGGTGTTACTGCCAGTGAGAGTCAGGGCGTTGGTGCCGAGCTTGGTCACGCCCAGGGTATTGGCGCCGCCGAAAGCATTGGCGATCGTCGTGTTGTAGGTAAAGTTGCCGCCCGTGGTATCGAAACCGATGGAAGAACCGTTTTCGAAACCGGAAGTCGCGGTCGCATTGGTAATGAGGTTGGTATTCAACGTATCGACCTGTGCGGCGGAGAAGCCACTTCCGCCAACGCCCAAGGCCAGTGTTGCGCCGGTTTGCGTAATGAGATGGGCAGCCGTCCAGCTTCCCGTTGTGCTCGCATAAAGAGCTCCCGCGTTGGCGAATTCGAGCGTGCCTTGCGACACCGTAGTTATGCCTGTCGTATAGCTATTCGTGCCGGAGAGGATCCAGGTACCCGCGCCGGATTTGGTTAAGTTCGCTGTCGTAGCCGCGATGTTGCCGCTCTCCGTGCCGAGGCCCGAGCCCTGCAAAGTGAGATTTTTATTTCCCGTGATGCCACCGCTGAGGGCAAAGGTGGCCGCCCCGGAAGCGTCGAGCGTACTCGCGTTGGTCAGATTCACGACGCGATTGCTGCTACCGGAACTGCTGCCGGTGTACTGCAAGGTACCGCCGCCAAGGGCGATGGTGCCGTTGGGGGCCGTGGTGGGCGCACCCAAAGCACTGGCGCCGCCGCCAACATTCCCGATGCTGTTGATGGAAAGTATACCTTGGGTGACCGTCGTCACCCCGGTATAGGTATTCAAGCCGGTTAGAACCAGCGTACCTGTGCCTGTCTTGGTGATGCCAAAGGCCCCGCCAATCACACCATCCTCTGTCAGCGTGTTTGCGGTGACTGTCACGGTCGGGGTGGCGGTGCCGCCCAAGGTCACGGCGCCCGTGCCGAGATCGAGACTATTCGTACCAGCAAAGGTAAAGCTGCCATTCCAGTTCTGCGCATTATTATTGGCAAAAGTGAGCGTCCCACCCGAGCTGTTGTCCAAAGTCCCACCCGTAATAGTCAACGTACTGGCCGTGGCGCCGAGCGCCGTGGTACTTCCGAGCTTCAGTGTACCCGCTGCCAGGGCCACGCCATTGATGTTGGTGTTCGTACCGCTCAGAGTCAGGAATGAAGCCGCACCGCTTTGAGTGATTAGCCCGACATTGGAACCAATGTTACCGCTAATAACGGTCCCGTCGCCGCTGCCCGAGTTCGTGATCGCGCCATTATTATCGACCGCACCGTTAAAGGCGAAAACAACAACCGTGCCCGATATGTTACTAACGAGCGTAAGACTCCCCGTGCCAGAGATAGCACCGTTTTCTGTGAGCGTAGAGGCACGCGAGGCCGCAGTGAGGGTGACGTTGCCACCCAAAGTGATAGTCCCGGTGCCGAAGGTCAGAAATTTGGTACCCGCCCAAGCGAAATTGGAATTCCAGATTTGAGCATTGTTATTGGTCATGGTGACGCCGCTAGTGGAAGAATCGAGCGTTCCCCCGTTGATGAGCAGAGTTCCCGTGCCAAAAGCCGTTGTGCTGTTAACGAAAATTGTGCCCGATTGCAGGGTCGTGGTGCCCGCGTAGGTATTAGCGCCCGCGAGATCGAGTGTTGAAGCACCATTTTGAACCACCCCCGAAGCAGCAGTGATGGCTGAACTGATTTCAACACCAGTACCGCTGCCCTGATTGGTAATCGTACCCGTGGTAGTGACGGCGACCGTCTGGATCAGGATAGCGCCGGTTGCGCTGGACTCCGATCCGGTGTTATTAAGAACAAGATTACCCGAACCGGTGATACCGCCGTTAACTTGAAACTGCGCCGTGCCAGTCGCAGTGCTGTTCAGAGTGGTAGTTCCGCTAGTTGCAGTGGTGAGAGTGCCAATAATGGTCAGGGCCGAAGTCGAGCCGCTCTCCGTAATGGCTGTGACATTAGAGCCCACGCCCGCGCCACCGACAGAGCCGATCGTCACCGTCCCGGCACCAATACCGCCATTGGTAATCGTGCCCTGATTGTTAATGGCATTGGTCGATAAGGTGATTGCTCCGGCGCCGTTCGCATCAATAACCAAATTCCCCCCCGAGATCGTGCTCGTGATTCCGCCCGTAAGGGTGAAGGTATGGGCTGAGGCGTTGCTGATCGTCAAAGCCGTCGTGGTATTCGTGTCCGCCATGCTGATAGCGGAGCCAATGCTATCGGTGTTGGCGGTGGACAATTCATTGATCTGCGCACCGCTTCCACTGTTATCGAACGTCAGCGTGCCCCCCGTAATATTGTACGCATGAGCGTTGCTGGCTGCACCGAGGTTGATAATTCCCACGGTATCCGCAATTACACTAATACCTTCGGTAGCGGTGTTGAGGGCGGTGATATTGGCAACGGCGCCCGCGCTGTTTGGAACTCCCCCCGACCAGTTACCAGAAACCGACCAGGAATTATTTCCAGTAGTCGGAAGCCATGTCGATTGCGCTTGCGCGGACTGGGCGGCAAGCAATGCAATGAAGGCGGCGCCGAGGATAAATAATGTTTTCATAGATTTTTGCTGTACCGGGAACGGACTAGTTTCTATCGGATTCCACTTGTTTATAGTTTAGGAGCCACCAGAAGGCAACATCTACTTCGAAGCAGAGTATCCAAAACGGTCATTAAGTGCAACTGTTTTTTAATCAAGAGCTGAACTTCTTAGGATTAGGCCTAAAAGACCATAAATTGCGCTTGTCGCGACTCGCTTGGCAGGCTATCTATAATCTTGCTTCAAAGCACCATCGCAAAAGCGAAGTACCCGACCGCGTTAATTTATATGTCTTTCTGAACTATTGCTTATAACCCAATAGAGGCAATCGCTATTTTATTTTCACCTATGAAAACCCAAACATTCCTCACCTGTCTCGCCGCTCTATTGTTCTTTAATTTCACGACTCCTTTCGCACGCGCGGAAGACGTCCTGTGGAATCTTACGTTTAAGGATCTCAAGCCGGGTCAAGCCCTCGCAGAGGTTCCCTATGCGGCGCCCTGTTCCGGTCCACAAAAGGTGACCACGGATGCTCAAAATACGCTCGTGGGAGCAGCAGCCGTGGGACAGCTTGCTCCCGCGTTGCTTTTCGACAAGGAAAGCGGCACCCATTACGCGCCCGCGCTGACGCTAAAAGCGACTTCCCCTTTTACGACAGGAATCATCACGGTGAACCTGGATGTTGTTTTCGATAAAATCATCCCTTCTGCGGCGAACCCAGTCGAAGTCTTGATGGCGATGCCTTTTATCAATGGTGATGGAGGATCGACCTACATTCTCGTGATCGCCAATTCGGGAGCGAACGAGTTGACGCTTGGAGGCGCCGGCTTGAAAAAAGGTTCCGCGCCTGCCGCTTTCTCCGCCGGGAAAATCGCGCATGTGAAAGCTGTCTTGGATTTGAACCAACATACCTTCCAGGCTTTTCTTGACGATGTGCCCATGGCCGAGGCTGAGCATGACGACGCAAAATTTAGCAGCTTTCTTGGATTCACGATCCGGGACGGCACCGCTCTTGGCGGAAATAAGGGCGCCACCTTCACAGCAGGCATCGGCAATCTCGTCATCACCCACAGCTAATCATTTTGGATTAAACAACATGCCCGGGCTCGTATCCGCAAGGATGACAGCATTTTTAAATTGAAAGTTTTTCGGAGAAACACACGCGAGGCAGACTCGCCTATCGACGTCCCTATAACGCAGCCTTGCCCTATGAAGGGTACGCCCTAGCATTCGCCTATGCCCCAAGCCGTGCCCGAAGGTTGGACCCAGACGGACAACTCGCTGACTCGCACGATTCAGCGCGCCGACTTTGTCGAAGCACTGGCTCTCGTCGTGGAAATTGGTCGACTGGCCGAAATCGCCAATCATCATCCGGACATCGACATTCGCTATCGAACGCTCAATCTCAGTCTTTCCACCCATTCTGCCGGCAGCACCGTGACAGAGAAGGATTACGACCTCGCTCAAAAAATAAACGACCTGAAAGAAGATGCCATCCGTCTTACCTGTGACGAACTGCACCGCCGTTTCAAAGCCTGACCCTTTTAATTTCTCATGAACCTCCTCCATAAATCGATTCTTCCGGTCCTTGGCCTCTGTTTTCTTTTTACAGCGCCACTCCAGGCCGATACCACCAGCGACCTGGCTTTCTCTAACTTCCCTAACTTCGATCTCAACGCCCTGGCCGGAGGCACCGTCCTCCAGGTGCGAGGCGGCTTGGTCTTTTTCCAGCGCGGCATCATCACGCAATCGCTTTACATGGTCGAAGCCACTCCCGCGGAAGTCGCGGCCAAGTTGGTTCGCTGGAATCCAGCCAGCCATCCCGAATTAAAGGTCTGGTTCCATCAGAGTATATCTGCCAACCCCAAACCGGCTGATTTCTCCAATCTGAGCGCTCTTCCGGATAACAGCTCCATCAAATACCTGTTTGATGCGACAGCCAAATTCGATGCCAATAATCCCTCCTTGCAAGTCAGCAAGGAAGAGGCGCAATTGCTCGCGACACCCGCCGCACAGGGTCAGGACGCCAAGACGCATTTCATCGACGTGTGGAGTCAGATTTTGGCCGGACGCTTCGCCAGCTTCCTCAGTGGACGCCTTGCTTCCGATTCTTACGTCTCAAGCAGCGGCACTGTCCAGCCTGCAAGCGACATCAGAAGCCTGATTCACTCCGACCCTAACGTCTATATCGAGTTCCAGCGTCTCTTCAATCAGACCCCCATCAGGGCCGGTACCTCATCCGCAAAGGGGCTGCCCGGCAACCTTTATTACCAAAGCTTCGACATCCAGGGAGAAGCGACGCTGGTTGACGGCGCAATGTACCAGGCCGCCAGTGGAACTTCCATCCAGTCGGCCGACATCGATTTTTACGTCAACTCCGGGGTTTACGCTACCATCGAGCTGGAGCAAATGTGGCCGGTCACCGTCAACGGGAAAGCGGAGACGCTTGTCTGGCGCGACGATTTGGTCTCCGCACCGAGCATCGCCTACCTTCACGGCACGGAGCGACTGGCTTCCGGGATGATCATGCTACAGGATGTGAAACAGAATATTGATGCCTTCAAGTCCGAGTTTAAATAGCCCCTTAATTATTCGTCACCCAAACTTTAGTTTGTCATTTGCCCTATTCTGCCTTTTATTGAGCGCGGAGAATTTATGAAACAGAACTTTACGACTGCCCTCCTGATCGCAGGACTGGGCTTGCTGACCGCCACCTGCATCCAGGCAGACACCACGGATGCGAAGGATTCCATTACGCCAGTCGTAGCCCCACCTCCAGCGGACAACGTTCCTGTCTCGCAGGAGTTTTCACTGGTTGGAAGCTATGCGGGCGATGTGAGCACGAAGCAGGGCAACGCCACGCTTGGGAGCGTCACAGACATTCACACCCATGCTAATTACGTCGTTTCTCCCCAAATCAAGGATGGAATTCTTCTCCGCCTCGGTGTGGACTGGGAGCGCAATTCCTTTGGCCTCTTTCCCAACGCTCCACTGCCCAATACGCTTCAGTCGGAAAATGCCATTATCGGCGTCGACTTCACTCTGAGCGATAAGATCATCATGCGTGTTGAGGGGCATCCCGGCATTTTCAACGACGGGACCGGTTTTACCTGGAATGATTTTGACATGCCCGTGCAAATCGGTGGCACCTATCTTTACAGCAAGGATTTTCAGATCATTCTCGGCCTTCAGGTTGACCTGAAATCGAATCTCCCCGTGATCGGTCTGCCCGGCTTTCGCTGGCAGTTTGCCGATCAGTGGGTGCTTTCCGCGATTCCCCCGAAACCCCAGCTCCAGTACCTGCTCAACAACAGCCTGACCCTTTATACCGGCGCCGAGATCATCGGCGGAACTTATCAGCTTAACAACACCTTCGGATCAGACCACGGCCATGGTCCCAATTCGGGCAACAGCCAGCTCAATAACAACGTGGTGGACTTCGCCGAAGTTCGCGTGGGTGCCGGCGTGACCTGGAAGTTTACGCCCAACATGAGCCTCGACGTTTCCGGCGGCTATATTCCCTATCGCGAGTTCGAAATGCACTCCGGCGAAATCGGCTTCGACACCCATTACACCAGTTTCCACAACGACATTGGCAGTGGCGCCCCCTACGGCGAAGTCGGTATCAGCGGCTCGTTCTAGCCGCGAGCCTTAACGCTGCAGAACAGCCAGATAGTGATCCACCATCAGACGGTGTTCACTATCGTTGCGCTTCACATAGCAGTTGCGCAAATTGATCAAGAGGCGATGCATCATCTGTTGCGGAGTGCAGGCTTTGACCAGAAGCGACCTCTGGTTTTGCGGAACCTCCGAAGCAATCATTTCCCATTCTGCATCTGAAATGATGCGGCCCCCGTGGTAGGGATCGAAAAGAATACCATTGAGGCGCGCGAGAAAGTGACCGGGTGCCGCGATGCCCTCGACCGGAATATTCAGGCGCAAGCCCACCAACATGTAAATCAAGGTGAGTGTGATCGGCAAACCATTGCGGAACTCCATCACCCAAGGCAGGTAGGCGTTGCGGGGATGATAATAATCATTGCTGGCGCCCGCCAACCCCTGCTCCCGGTGCAGATAGCGAACCAGACAGCCAATCTTCTCGCGAGTCGTGGCCCCGGAAAGGATCAACTTTCCTGCTCCTGCGGCCCATTGATCGAGCTGACGCTCGTAGGGACCTCCCTTGAAGCCGGGTTGCTCGGTCCGGGCAAACTCCCAGCAAAGCTCCTCCAACTGCCCCAGAGTCCTTAGTTTCGCGAGACCGCGGGAAATATCTCCCAATGTCTTCGAGGCCTCAATCTGCCGGATGACATCGTTCAGGTTTTCCTGTGCCGGACCTTCGGCAACCTGGAGAAGCTCGATATATTCCGGGAGGCGCGCGTGGCCACCCTCGATGAGCTTTCCTTTGACAAGGTCGACGGTGACGGCATCGCCATCCTGCAGAAGCGAGACTAAAGCCTGTTGCTGGGATGCCGTCATCATAATCGTCCTTATCTCTTCAACGTAATCGGGGTTGAAGTTACCTCGCCATGATCGGCGCACGGCGCGTTGATCGGAACATCAACCGGCGCATGGTCCTTGGCTGTGACATTATTTTTGATCAGCCACGCTTCCAGTTCCTCGCCGCTAATGTCGGGGAGCATTTTGTCACCGACCTCGACGCAGGGGGAAAGTTCCTGTCCGCTTTTTTGGATCATCTCCATCCGCTGACGGGGATCGTTCCAGATGTCGCGATCTTCAAAAGGCAGATCGTATTTGCGCAACACGGCGCGGACACCCTGACTCCAACCGCAGTGCGGTTTCAAATAAGCGATAATTTTCGGTTTTTCCATGGCTCAGTTTACAGCGTTGTTGTCTCCGCCGCAACTAGACTTAACGCAAGTAGGATGCCAGCTTTGTCAGGTTTTCGACATCCTCGTGCATGTCTTCGCTTTTCGGCGTCTCGAGCACTTTTGGCGTCGATGCCCACCGTGCGTCCTGCACGATCCACTTGAAGCAATCAATCCCGATTTCACCAAGACCCAGATGCTCATGGCGATCCACACGTTTGCCTAGCGGGACTTTCGAATCGTTTAAATGCAGGCCGAGAACGCGGCGGCTTCCAAATAATTTATCCACCTGATCCATCGTTTCGTCGTAGCCTTCGCGGGTCTTTACGTTGTAACCGGCAGCGTATAAGTGTGCGGTATCCAGACATGTGCCGAACCGCTTTTCATCGGACACATTTTCCAACAGCCAAGCCAAGTGTTCAAGGCGGTAACCCAACGCGTTCCCCTGCCCAGCGGTGATCTCCAGCGCCATGCGACAACGAAAACCTGCAGTCCCTTTTACGATTTCATCGAGGCCCTTTGCAATCCGTTGCAAGCCTGCTTCTTCACCCGCCCCACCGTGGCTGCCCGGATGCATGACGATAAACGGAAGTCCGAGAGCCTCGGCCCGCTCCAATTCGGCGGTCATCGCTTTGATGGAAGTCGCGAACATCTGCGCATCCTGGCTGGCCAGGTTGACCAAATAGGAATTATGCGCGAAGAAATAAATACCTGAGGCCTTCTGCTCTGAGCGGAATTGTTTGATTTCTTCCTCAGCCAAAGCTGGCGCGAACCACTGCTTATTATTCTTCACGAAGATCTGGGCGGCGGTAAAACCAAGCGCCTGAGCGCGCGGAACGGATTGCGAAACTCCGCCACTGATCGATGTATGCGCACCCAACAGTACGCCCGCCGGAAGATGCAGCGCGGGTACTTTATCCGCCTCGTCTTTCTTGACCGAGGGGGACGCAGGCTTGGCTTTGGCTTTTTTGGGGGACGCCACTTTAACTTTGGATGCCTCTGGTTTGGATTTCATTTTGTTTCGGGTTTGGGCAGTACATGCAATTCGTCGTTCGTCTCACTGGGTGGTTCTGCGAGTGCGCGTGGCGTCACGTCCACGGTATCGGCTCCTTCGATCTCGGCCGTGTTGCTGGCCTTGAGATCCCGGAATTTTCGGGCACTGACGAGAACGCGTCTTTCCAGCGAAGCGACCGCGTCGTTATAACTTTCCACTGCTCGCTTCAGGCCGGAACCGACCTTGGCCATGTGATTGTTCATCGTGCTGATTCGGTCATAGAGCTCGCGCCCCAGTTCACTGATGGCCTGCGCATTTTCCGCGAGTGCCTCCTGCCTCCAGCCGTAGGCGAAGGCGTGCAATAGCGCGATGAGAGTCGTTGGCGTGGCGAGGATGACTCGGTTCTTGGCCATCTGTTCCTCCAGCAGGGTCGGCTCTTGTTCCAGCGCGGCGCTATAGAAATTTTCGCCGGGAAGAAAGAGGACGACGAATTCAGGCGCGGGTTGGAACTGTTCCCAATAAGCCTTTTTCCCGAGGGAAATCATGTGCTCACGAATGCTCCGCGCGTGTTCGACCAGCTTCGCCTTGCGCGTCAGTTCGTCCGGAGCTTCGATCGCCTCGAGATAGGCAGCCATCGGCGTCTTCGCATCGACCACGACGCTTTTTCCACCCGGCAATTTCACGACCAAGTCCGGCCTGAGTATCCCATTGTCTCCCTCGACATGCACCTGCTGCTCGAAGTCGCAATGTTCCAGCATCCCTGCGATTTCGACCACGCGCCGGAGTTGCACTTCACCCCAGCGTCCCCTCACCCGCGGCGAGCCGAGCGCCTTGACGAGATTGGAGGTTTCCCTCTGCAGCGTGACGTGCGAGTCCGCCAATCCTCGTACCTGCTGGGTCAGCCCCCCATACGCCTCAATTCGCGATTTCTCAATCTCGCCGATCTTCAGGTCAAATTTGCTCAACGTCTCCTGCACCGGCTTGACCAGTTGGTCGATCGCGATCTGGCGTTTATCGAGATCGCTCCGAGCGCCTTCCTGGAATTTCTCGAGCGTGGCGTGGGCAAGATTAAGAAACGCCGCGTTGTTACTCTTGAGCGCTTCGGACGAGAGGGCTTTAAACGCGTCCGATAATTTCGCCTGCGCTTCGCCCAGCAGCGCCAGCTTTTCCGCCGCCGACTTGCGCTCTTCAACCAACCGCGTTTCCAATGTGGCCGCCTCTTGGCGCAGGATGGCAAGCTCAGCCTGCGCAGCAAGAGCCAGCCGACCTTCCTCCGCTAATCGTATTTCCAGCTCGACAATCTTCGCGTCCCGCGCCACCAACCTTTCCTTCAATGTGGCCGAACCAGCTCGCAGTACGAGCCACGTGCCGGTGCTCGCTAGAATTGCCCCGATCACTACGCCCAGAAGAATGTCTTCCATAAAGCAAATAATGTAGCGCAACTGCAAACAGGACGAGCTTCAATTATTTCATCAACTGAGACCTTTGTCCGATGCTTATCGGTCATCCATCCATTTTCGAGTTGCGCTATCGAATTCTATTAGCCCTTCACCACCGGCCCACTCTGCGGGCTCGTTCAGGTATTCAAATTTAAACGTGGATCCATTTGCGTCGTAACTTCCATAATTGCGTAGAAGTTCAGGTGGTTCTCCCAGGCGATCGACGGGAAGTTCTGGAGGATATGCTCCTTCTTTCTGCTTTATCTGATCCAATAGAGGAACAGCACGAGCGACATAATTTTCAACTGCATCTACCTTCCATCTGTCAATCAAGCCGCCGGTCATTTCAAAGACGACTAGTGAGGCAACGCACGAGCAACTAATGACCAAACTATAACTAAGAATTTTGCCGATTCGGCGCCTGGCCAATACGAAGCCTAAGGCTACAAGGCCGATTAGTAATGAAAGTGGCACAAAGATCGCCAGACCTTCCAGCGTCCACAAATAATCACCGAATAGGTCGTTTTGAAGAATGACTCCCTGGATTACTCCGACGGAAACAATGACGAGTGATAAAACATGTTTTAGGTATTTCACTTTTCCCTTTAGTTATGGGGCTTATCTTCCAACGCCCCGCGGTTCATCCAAGCGCGCAGGCTAAACTCACGCCAGTGGACCGTATCGAACTTGTCTTCATCCACACTCGCGGTATTTAGCGCGCCACGGTTTTCCTCATCGTTCACCACTGGTATGACGGGGTTGATCTCGTGCAGACGATCCAGGGCAGGGCAGGCCTCGGCACCGAGCGAATAGAGATAACCCGTATCCAGAGTCCGGGTCCGGTCCTTTTCCCATCGCGCCACATTGTAGTTGGCCGACCATCCCCCGAGATTAAGGAACTGAGTGATGTAGAAAGTGGCGAAGATCGCCAGCACACAGCCACCGATCAACCAGGCAAGTGATCTTTCTTGAATGATTTTGATTGTGAGGAGCGCGTAACCAGCCGCGACGACCACGAGGAAAATGATGACGCTCAAGCGGAGAACGGTCATGTCGTAGGCCTC